>JAEEGG010001215.1_pt1 | contig 70533 bp, 43 predicted proteins | sample 9134161 | NCBI WGS metagenome assembly JAEEGG01 (sample SAMN16246543, study PRJNA631951) | gut metagenome | biome: gut microbiome; feature: rumen; material: CR-attached | host: Bos | place: Iran: Karaj | collected 2018-10
ACATTGCGGATTTCTTTTGAGCCTCTTGTCGGATTCGAACCAACGACCCCGAGATTACAAATCACGTGCTCTGGCCAACTGAGCTAAAGAGGCGGGTGGGCAAGCGGTCTGCATCGCGCCGCTACAACCAAGTGCCTTTGCTACGTTCCCGTCCTGGAGGATTCCTCAGGAGCTGGCCGTACAGGACTTGCCCATTTTGCTTTGCAAAACAGCGAGCTTCGGCTGCGCTCAGCAGAAAGCAAACTTTCCGCACTCGCTGGCATCGAACCTTGCCCGTTTTGCGTTAAGCGGTTGCAAAGGTAGTAATATTTTAGGAGTTAGGAGTCAGAAAACGTCAGTTATTTTCGGACAATTAACTTTTTTTATTGAATTACCCGCGAAAAACTCCTGACTCCTAACTCCTAACTCCTAACTTTTTACTAATTTTGCAGCCGCAAAACGCTTATACATTATTATATATAGCACTCTACTGTCTTGACTCCCATAGAATACACCCAAATGAGGGCCTTTGCCCGCTACGACGGCTTTAAGCTGTTCGTGTTGTGGCTCATCAGCTTCATTCTCTACGTGGCAGGGCTGAAGACTCCCTTCCTGGGTACCGTAGCCCTTATCTTTGCCCTGATAACGCCGTTTATGTCGAAGCGCCTGTTGTTCAGCTATCGTGACACGGCTTTGGACGGTGTCATCTCGTTCCGCCGGGCGTGGGTCTATGTCATCTTCCAGTTCTTCTATGCCAGCCTGCTCTTCGCCATGGCCCAGTTTGTCTATTTCCAGTTCATGGACAAAGGCTATTTCATGGGTCAGATAACGGCGATGCTCAACGAGCCGTCCACGTCGCAAGCCATGCAGCAGATGGGCATGGGGCAAGGCCTGGCGCAGGCTATTGCCGACTTGAGCCAGATGCGGCCCATCGACCTGGTGCTGAACATCATGACGTCGAACCTGCTCATCGGTCTTGTTGTCGGCCTGCCACTGGCACTCTTCGCTCACCGCAGCAGCAAGTCACTGCCACCCTCGCCGCCTCAGGAAGAGCATGTGCAGCAATGACAAACGCTTATTGTCTAACGTTTATTGGTTATTGTCTAACGTTTATTGGTTAACGGTTATTGTAAAAAATGGATATTTCTGTTGTCATCCCTCTTTATAACGAGGAAGAGTCTATCGGCGAGCTCTACCACTGGATAGAGCGTGTCATGGACGAGCACAAATATAGTTACGAGGTTATCTTCATCAGCGACGGCAGCACCGACCGCTCGTGGGACATCATCGAGGAGCTGCACAGTCAGTCGCCTCACGTGAAGGGCATCAAGTTCCGCCGCAACTACGGCAAGAGTCCCGCCCTCTACTGCGGCTTCGCTGAAGCCAAGGGCGACGTAGTCATCACCATGGACGCCGACCTGCAGGACTCGCCCGACGAGATTCCCGAGCTGTTCCGCATGATCAAGGAGGAGAAGTACGATCTCGTGTCGGGCTACAAGCAGAAACGCTACGACCCGCTGTCGAAGACGCTGCCCACGAAGCTCTTCAACGCCACGGCGCGCAAGGTGAGCGGCATCAAGAACCTGCACGACTTCAACTGCGGCCTGAAGGCCTATCGGCGCGACGTGGTGAAGAACATCGAGGTGTACGGCGAGATGCACCGCTACATCCCCTACCTGGCGAAGAACGCCGGCTTCGACCGCATCGGCGAGAAGGTGGTGCAGCATCAGGCCAGGAAGTACGGCACGTCGAAGTTCATGGGATGGAACCGCTTCGTCAACGGCTACCTCGACCTGCTCACCCTCTGGTTCCTCAGCACCTTCGGCAAGAAGCCCATGCACGTGTTCGGCTTCATCGGCTCCATGATGTTCTTCATCGGCTTCGTTGCTTTCGTCATCGTCAGCATCAGCAAACTCATGGGCAAGATCTTCATCACCGACTCGCCCTACTTCTACATTGCCCTCACGATGATGGTGCTGGGCACACAGCTGTTCTTGGCAGGCTTCGTGGCCGACCTCGTCAGCCGCTCGTCGGCCAACAGGAACGACTATCAGATTGAAGCGACATTCGGTTTCAATGACAAATAATCGGCAATGGCAGCTCTCCTTCCTAAGAAAACAAGTGTGACCTGGTGGACAATGAGTCTGTCAGCCATCATTTGTTATCTGTCATTTGGCGTCAGCGCCTGCTCCTCCATCGACTGCCCTGTTGAGAACACGGTGGCGACGCAATATGCCATCATGGGCGCCGACGGACAGGCAACGGAGTTTGCCGATACCCTGTACGTCTTGACGCGCCGCGCCGACGGACGCGACACGCTGCTCAACCGGCTCACAGGGAAAGACTCGTTCTCGCTGCCCATCAGCTACACCCACCCCGAGGACACGCTCATCTTCTACATCACCGACAGCTACCATCAGCAGACACTCGACACCGTCTTCCTGAAGAAGGAGGACATACCCCACTTTGAGAGCGTTGACTGCGCCGCCCACTTCTTCCACCGGCTCACCGCCGTGCGCTCCACACACGAAGGCATCGACAGCATCACCATCGTCAATCCACATGTGACCTATGACCAAAGCCAGACACACCTCAACATCTTCTTCAAGCAGCGCTATTAGCCTCTTGCGGAAGTGGACACGAAGAGTGATGCTGCTCCTCATCGCTTGTCACTGTTCACTCCTCACTTCCACAGCGCAGGGCTTCCTGAAGTGGCAGTCCGACAGCATACCGCTGTTCCGTGGCGTGGCCGTGGGCTTCGACCTGGCCGGCGCCGCACAGCGTGTGCTCAGCGACTACGGGCAATATGAGGTGATGGCACGCGTCAACCTGCACGACCAATACTTCCCCATCGTCGAGGTGGGCTACGGCGAGGCCAAGCACAAGGACGACATCATCACGGGCATCACCTACAGCACCAAGGCCCCTTACTTCCGCATCGGCGCCGACGTGAACCTGATGAAAAACAAGCACACGGGCAACCGCGTCTTCGGCGGCCTGCGCTATGCCTTCACTTCGTATAAGGTGGACATCGTCCGCCAGCCCTTCCCCGACCCTGTCTGGCTGTGGGACACCAGCTTCGGCGTGCGCGACGAGTCGTGCTACCAGCACTGGGTCGAGCTGCTCTTCGGCGTCGAGGCGAAGGTGGCCGGCCCCCTGCACTTGGGCTGGAGCGCACGCTATCGCCGCCGCATAGCCCACGACGACGGCATCACCGGCAAGACGTGGTACGTGCCAGGCTACGGCACACAAGAAAGCACCCGGTTAGGATATACCTTTAACGTGATTATTGATATCTGAGAAATGTTTTTATAGGACTTATGAGTCTTATAGGTCCTATGAGTCCTATATGTCCTATAAGTCCTATAAGACCTATAAGTCCTATAAGCCCCATGAAAAACAAAAAATCACTCTATTGGCAGATACCATTACTGGTGCTCCTCATCGCGGGAACGTTCTACATTGCCAGGCAGAACAGGAACGAGCGGCAGAAGATACAACGGCTGCAGTACGCCTACCAGCACGACAAAGGGCAGGCTTTCGGCACATTCTACAGCGTCACCTATCAGTCGCCAGCCAACCTGCAAAGCAGCATCGACGAGGCCTTGGCACTGGTGGACGGCGAGTTCTCGATGTTCAACGAGCACAGCACCGTCGCCGCCATCAATCGCGGCGAGGACCCGTTGCGCAGCAGCATGTTTGAGGAGGTCTATCGCCTGGCCCAGCAGGTGACGGCCGACACCGACGGCGCCTTCGACATCACCGTGGCACCGCTGGTCAACGCCTGGGGCTTCGGCTTCAAAAACGAGCAGATGCCCACGGCCGAGCAGGTGGACAGCCTGCTGAAGATACGCTCGCAGATGGACTTCAGCGCCATAGCCAAAGGTTACGGCTGCGACATGGTGGCGCGTGCCTTGGAGGAACACGGCGTGACGAACTATATGGTGGAGATAGGTGGCGAGGTGGTGACACGAGGCGTCAACCCGCGAGGACAGCAGTGGAATATCGGCGTGAGCAAGCCCTCCGACGATGCTCAGAGCGGGGAGACCACCGAACTGCAGACCATCCTCGCCGTCAGCGATGCTGCCATGGCCACCAGCGGCAACTACCGCAACTTCTACTACAAGGGCGGGCGCAAGTATGCCCACACCATCGACCCGCGCACGGGCTATCCTGTGCAGCACGAGCTGCTCTCGGCCACCGTTTTAGCGCCTCGCTGCGCCGTGGCCGACGCCTACGCCACCGCCTTCATGGTGTTAGGCTTGGACAGCGCCCGCCAGGTGCTGAAGCGTCACCCGGAGATGCAGGCTTACCTCATCTATACCGATGCTGAGGGCCGCCTCACTGAGTGGCACTCGCCGTCGCTGCAGCTGCAGGAGCCATGATGGGGGTTATGGGGGTTATGGGTCCTATGAGTCCTATGGGTCCTATAAGTCCTATGAGTCCTATGGGTCCTATAAGTCCTATAAGTTTTTATGACACTACAGCTCTATGACCACTTGCTCCGCTTTCAGCTCTTTCAGGGCCTTAGCCGCAATGAGCTGCTGCAGATGGCGGGCAACACGAAGTTCGGCTTCAGGAAAGAGGAGGCCGGCGTCACCATCGTACGCGAGGGCGACAGCTGCCGCGAACTGCTCTTCCTCGTCAGCGGTGCCTTGCAGCTCAACGCACGCAGCGATGACGGCTCTTGGCGGATGACGGAGCGCTTGGCGGCTCCCTGGCCGTTGCAGCCCGAGGTGCTCTTCGGCGCGATGCCCAGGTACACCGGCACGTGCGTCACACTGGAGCCGTGCCACTTCATCACCCTGTCGAAAGACGAGGTGCTGCGCCTCACTGACGACTTCTTGATAATCCGCCTCAACCTGATGAACATGCTGGCCACGATGGCGCAGAAAAGGGCACGTCAGCCCTGGCGCCGCGTGCCAACATCGCTGCGCGAGCGCTTCGTCCGCTTTGTCATGGACCACAGCGTCTATCCTGCCGGGCCGAAGGTGCTGCACATCCTCATGACACGGCTGGCCGACGACCTCAACGACAGTCGGCTCGACATCTCGAGAATGCTCAATGCCCTACAGCGCGAAGGGCTGGTAGAACTGCACCGCGGACGCATAGAGATTCCGTCGTTGGAAAAGCTCGCAGCACACCATTGACATACATCAAAAAGCTGACATCTTTATAAAAACAGAGCGGCAGAGTGGGCCATTCTGCCTGTTTTTTTTATTACCTTTGCAAAAGTAGTCGTGACGACTACTCGTATTATTCATTAGGTTAGTAGTTTTTAGAATTAAGGTAAAGATTATGTTATTTAAAACTTCCGGCGGTAGGGGAATTTGACAATCGAATTCTCTACCATGAAGCTGGAAAAGGAGTGCGGGGTGAGTGATTCATACCGCACTCTTTTCTTTTTTTGGAGAGGATGGGAGAGGATGAGAGAGGATGGGAGAGGATAAAGAGGAATTTTTAATAGGCGGCGGGCAGCCATACCGTCATCTCGCTTTTGCCGCGGTTGCCCCAGGCATAATAGGGGATGAGGCGGATGGTTTTCTTTTGCTTGGCAGTCGAGGCTGGGCGGTAGAGCAGGCCGCTCCACGATGCCTCCTGGCGCACATAAGCCTCTGTCTCCAAGGCCATGACACGGCTGCCGTCGATGGTCGTTTCTACGGTGCGGAACTGCGCCATGATGGGCAGGGCGATGTCGTCGATGTCGATGCCGGCGCTAAGATCGGTGCTCTCCACACAGTAGACGATGGGACCGCGCACCACCGCCACCTGACCGCGGCTCTCCTCCACCAAAGGATTGGCCTCGACGATGGTTGTCGTCATGGGCATGTTGATGGTGATGATGTCGCCCTGCTTCCATACGCGGTTGACCACGAGATAGCCTTGCTTCGGCTGCGATGTCACTGTCTCGCCGTTGATGCTGACAGCAGGCTCGGCCGTCCACGACGGCACGCGCAGGGCCAGGTCGAAGGCAGTGCCGCGGCGCGCCTTCAGCCGCTCCACCTTCACCGTGACGTGGCCGTCCCACGGGTAGTCGGTCTCTTGCGTCAGGATGATGTCGCCAATGCCGTCGACACGTGTCTCAAGGCGGCTCGCCCCATACATATTAATATATATGCGCGCGGGCGCGACGCTGTAGACGTAATCCTGTGCCTGGCACAGCGTGCGCAGCGTGTTCGGCGGACAGCAGAAGCAGGAGATGAGCTTCTTGCGCTCCTTCGGCCAGCGCAACTTGTAGGGCAGCTCGTCGCTGAGCCGCAGCGGGTTGGTGTAGAAGTATTTCTCGCCGTCCAATGAGATGCCCGGCAACACACTGTTGTAGAGACAGTTCTCCACCACGTCCATGTACTTCGCATCGCCTGTGGCCTGCAGCATGCGCCAGTTGAACAGCATGTTGCCGATATTGGCGCAGGTCTCGTTGTGTGCGGTGCTATGAGGCAGCTGGTAGGGTCGGCCGTAGCTCTGGTGCACCTTCTGTATGCTGTCGGGCGTGTAGTTCGTGCCGTCGGGCGAGGTGCCGTCGTAGAGGGCACCGCAGGCGCCGTTGATGTACATCTTGCGGCTGACGATGTCCTGCCAGATGCTGCTGAGGTTCTTCATCAGCTGTTCCTCGCCGCTCTCTAAGTAGAGGTCGGCCACGCCGGCATAGAGATAGTTGGCCCGCACGGCATGGCCCATGGCGCGATACTGCTGGCGGAAGGGGATGCGGTCCTGGTTGTCGTCGGTGCCGTTCTTCACCATGCCTCGGATGTCGATGAACTTCTTCAGCAGGTCGAGGTACTTCGTGTTGCCCGTCTCGCGGTAGAGCTCGGCCACGGCCATATAGTGCGAGGGGCAGATGGCGTTGCCGGCCAGCTCCTCGGGGGCACGCTGGCAGAAGTCGTAGAGGAAGTCGGCAGCCCGGACGCCGCAGTCGAAGAGCGTCGTCTTGCCTGTGGCGCGCTTGTGGATGATGCCGGCGGTGATGAGGTGTCCCAGGTTGTAGGTCTCGAAGTTGAGGCGGTTCTCGAAGGCCGCGTCGTTCTTCGTGCCTGTGGCGGTGCCTACGGGTCCGCTCGCGTCGGCGGAAGTGACGGGCGCACTGGGCTTGGCGTTTCTCTCTTTGATGATGACGGGGGTGTGGATGTAGCCGTCGGCACGCTGCGACTTCTGCACCAGCCCGATGAAGCGGTCCATGATAGGCTCCAGCTCGGCGTCGTGCGTCACGGCATAGACCGAGGCGACGGCCTCCAGCCATTTGTACATGTCGCCGTCGTGAAACGGAGGCCCGTGGTGCTCGCCCTGCATCTCGCCGGCAGCCACGAGGAAGTTGTTAAACCCCTTGCCCTCTTTCGTTTGCCATGTCTGCCACATGCTCTGCAGCGACGTCTTGCTCAGCACGCCAAAGCGCTCGCCCCAAAAGCCGTCAGTCCATTGCACGGACGTCAGCGGCACGCTGGTCATCGTCCGCTGGGCCATCACCGGGCTAAACGACCATTGGCAAATGATAAGTGATAAAAGCAGTCCTCTCTTCATGGTTCTCAGTTTTTAAAGTGGTGGCGGCCTCTCAGGCCGCGCAATTGACGAAAATAACAGTGGTGGCGGCCTCTCAGTCCGCGCAATTGACGAAAATGTGGATGGTGCCTATGCTTGCTTAGATCTTTCCGCCTCTGGCCTTGATGCGCTCATACCACGCCTCGCGCTCCTTCACCAGGTCATAGCCGCGGGCAGACAGGTAGTTGTTGATGCGGCCCTTGTACTTGCCAAAGACCTCGTGTTTCTTCTTCGAGCTCTCCGCATCGACGGCCAGCTCGCGCGCCTCCTTCAGCCATGCCATGATCTGCTGTTTCTCCTCGTCGGTCAGCGTGGGAATCATGTCGCACTGCGCATCGTAGGTCACCTTCACCACGTTGTAGGTCATCACGTCCTTCACCGTCTCTATCTGCTGGGGTGTGAGGAAGAGCGACAGCTGTGCGTCGAAGGCGAAGTGCGAGCGATACAGCTTTGAGTCGGCCGTTGCCTCAGCCAGCTTCTTGTCCGTCTTCTTCAGCGTGTCGCGCTCGGCGTAGATGTCGTTCAGCTGGAAGTAGCGGTTGCTGACGATGTTGAGCACCGTCTGCCCTTGCGGTGTCCAGGTGATGCCCAGCTCGTCGGTGCATTTGCGTGCGCGGTTCACGATGGTGGTCACATAGTCGGCAGGACGCCCGGCGCTGTCGAGGGCCACGGCGGGTGCGGGATATTGGTTGAAAAGGGTTCTCAGGTAGTGCACATTGGAGCCGTAGTTCATCTTGACGTTCCTCACCATCGACGTGTCACGGCTTCGTTCCACGAAGAGCCAGCCCTGCCAGCCCATCTGGTCGAGCGTCTGCTTGATGTGAGGCATGTTGATGGCCGAGTCGTTGCGCAGCCACACGCGGTCGGTGTTTGAAGCATGGATGGCGCAGATGTTCTTGGCCCCCAGCTTTTTCATGTCGCTTGCAATGTCCACGCTGCGCTCGATGGCGGTCTGAAACTTATAGAAAATACCGATTCCGTCGCTCTTGATCTCCTTCAGCAGCTTCAGATTGCCCTTTGCGTCGAGCGGTGTGTCGATGCCCACGCGTTTGCCGCGTGCCTTTGCAGCCTCGCCGATGTCGTGCAGTCGGCGCACCACCTCACGCCGTTTCTCGCGGTTGGTCGTCCAGTCGTTGCCACAGCCCCCCAATGGCAGAAACGCCACCGTGACACCGCCCAGCCGGTCCATGGTGTCGAAGCAGTCGGTCACCAGCGCCATATAGTTCTCACGCTGGGTCAAGTCCTGAGCGTAGAAGCCGCTCATCGCCACGGCGCCTATGCTGACGCCTAATGAGTCGGCCACATGGAGGAAGTGCCGGGCCTCCGCCTCGTCGCGCAGCTTGTTGTCCCACAGCTCGCGAGTGCCGAGGCCGCCCATGTCCAGCTCCACGCCGTCGCAGCCCAGTTCGCGGGCCAGCGCAAACTGCCCCAGCTTCTGCCGTTTCAGCACCATCCAGTCACACACGCCCACGCGGTATTGCGCCGTCTGGGCTGTCAGCTCACCTGTCAGCAGGAGCCACGCCAGCACCGGCAGGAGAAAACGGAATTGTCTCATATACAAGGAATAATTCTGATGATAGTAGATTCTGCTGACAAAGTTACAAATTGTAGATGATTCCGCCAAGTTTTTTTACAAAAAAATTCGTGCTGTGCGGATGATAACTTTATGAGTGGAAAATTTTGCCGTTTGGAAAAAAACAATTATCTTTGCAAAATCTGAAAAAAAGAGCATCTAACAACTAAAAACTTTAAACTATGGAACAGACCATTCAGATTCGCTGCAAAAACAATGGCAAGACCTTAGAAGTGCCAATGGGCAGCACCATGGAAGAGATTTACCAACTGGCCGGAGTACAGATGGAGCTGCCTCCCATCGTCTGCCGCGTCAACAACAAGGTGGAGGGCCTGCACTTCCGCCCCTACAAGCCGAAGGATGTGGAGTTCTGCGACATCACCTCGTCATCGGGCCTGCGTGTCTACACCCGCTCGCTGTTCATGGTGCTGTGCATGGCCGCCCATGAGCTCTGGCCCAAGTGCCGCGTGTCGATCGACATCCCTGTGAGCAACGGCTACTTCGTTGACCTGCGCCTGCCTGCCGACGAGGAGGCCGAGAACCCGCTGGCACAGTGCCGGCCCGTGGCCATGGAGGATGTGAGCCGCCTGCGCCGTCGCATGAAGGAAATTATCGACAGCCAACTGCCCATCCACCGTCACGATGCCACGACCGAGGAAACGCTGAAGCTGTTTGAGAGCATCGGCTCGATGTCGAAGGTGAAGCTGCTGAAGAGCCAAGGCTCGCTCTACACCACCTATTACTCCATCGACAACTATATAGACTATTACTACGGCTCCATGCTCACCAACACCGGCCAGATCTATCTCTTCGGCCTGGAGAAATTCCACGACGGCCTGCTGCTGCGCCTGCCGTCGAGAGAGGACCCCGAGGAGCTGGGCGAGCTGGTGATGCAGGACAAGATGTTCGGCATCTTCAAGGAGCATCACCGCTGGCAGGACATCCTCCGACTGCGTACCATAGGCGACCTGAACGAAGTGATTGACCTGGGCTATGCGCCGCAGCTCATACAGATCAGCGAGGCGCTGCAGGAGAAGAAGATCAGCCAGATAGCCGATGACATTGCCCGTCGCTGTGGCGGCAGGGACAGCAGAATCAGGATGGTGCTCATCGCCGGCCCGTCGTCGTCGGGAAAGACCACCACGTGCAAGCGCCTCAGCGTGCAGCTGGGCGTCAACGGCATCCGGCCCATCAACATCTCGTTGGACGACTACTTCGTTGACCGCGAGAAGACGCCGCGCGACGCCTCGGGCGACTACGACTATGAGCACCTGCACGCACTCAACCTTGAACTGTTCAACGAGCAGCTCAACGCCCTGTTCCGCGGTGAAGAGGTGGAGCTGCCGCACTATGACTTCGCCACGGGCAAGTCGAAGCCCAGCGGCAAGAAGCTGCGCCTTGGGCCGAATGATATCCTCGTGGTGGAAGGCATCCACGCCTTGAATCCTGAGCTGACGGCACAGATACCCCAGGAATGCATCTATCGCGTCTATGCCTCGGCCCTGACGACGCTGCTGCTCGACAGCCACAACTACATACCCACCACCGACAACCGCCTGCTGCGCCGCATCATCCGCGACCACAAGTACCGTGCCGTCAATGCCGTGGAGACCATACGCCGGTGGCCGTCGGTGCGCAAGGGCGAGAACCGCTGGATATTCCCTTATCAGGAGAACGCCGACCAGATGTTCAACACGGCCATGCTCTTCGAGCTGGCTGTCATCAAGCGGCAGGCCGAGCCACTGTTAGAGCAGGTGCCCGAGAACTGCCCGGAGTATGCCGAGGCATACAGGCTGCTGAAGTTCCTCCACTACATACGCCCCATACCCGAAGACCAGATTCCGCCCACCTCGCTGCTCCGCGAGTTCCTCGGAGGCTCCTCTTTCAAGTATTAAGAGGTGCCGCTGCAGGTCTGTCATGACAGGCATGCAGAGAAATAAAAGCAGGTTCATTTGCTCCGTTGGTCTTTTTTGACTACCTTTGCACGCAAAAACAGAAGCCATGCCAGAATCCAACTTTGTAGACTACGTCAAGATAGTCTGCCGCTCGGGCAAGGGCGGCAGAGGCTCTATGCACCTTCGCCATGTGAAATACAACCCCTTGGGCGGCCCCGACGGCGGCGACGGCGGCAAGGGCGGCAGCATCATCCTCAGAGGCAACCACAACTACTGGACGCTGCTGCACCTGAAGTACGAGCGCCACATCTTTGCCGAGCACGGCGGCAACGGCGGCAAGGACAAGTGCCACGGCACCGACGGCAAGGACGTCTATATCGACGTGCCGCCGGGCACGGTGGTCTACAACGCCGAGACGGGCAAGTTCATCTGCGACGTGGCCTACGACGGCCAGGAGGTGATGCTGCTGAAGGGCGGACGCGGCGGACTGGGCAACTTCCAGTTCCGCACCGCCACCAACCAGGCGCCGCGCTTTGCACAGCCGGGCGAGCCGGCGCAGGAGATGACCATCATCATGGAGCTGAAGCTGCTGGCCGATGTGGGTCTGGTGGGATTTCCCAATGCGGGCAAATCGACGCTGGTCTCAGCCCTGAGCAACGCCAAGCCGAAAATAGCCAACTATCCCTTCACCACGATGGAGCCCTCGTTGGGCATCGTGGGCTACAGGGACAACAAGTCGTTTGTCATGGCCGACATTCCCGGCATCATCGAGGGAGCCGCCGAGGGCCGCGGCCTGGGCCTTCGCTTCCTGCGCCACATTGAGCGCAACTCGCTGCTGCTCTTCATGGTGCCCGGCGACAGCGACAACATCCTGCGCGAGTACAACATCCTGTTAGACGAGCTGCGCAAGTTCAACCCCGAGCTGCTGTCGAAGCAGCGCGTGCTGGCCGTGACGAAGTGCGACCTCTTAGACGAGGAGCTGATGGAGATGCTGCGCCAAGAGATGCAAGCCCCCCATTCTGCCCCCGAGGGGGCTACAATAGTTAGCAAGCCCGGTAAAGAGACAAATGAAGCCCCCTCGGGGGCAGTAGGGGGGGCTTTCGGGTCTGTCCCTATTGTCTTCATCTCCGCCGTCACGGGCTACCACCTCGACGAGCTGAAGGATGTGCTGTGGCGTGAGCTGAACAGCGAAAGCAACAAGCTGCAGACCATCATGGCCGACGACCGACTGGTGCACCGCGACAAGGACATGTCGCGCTTTGCGCAGGAACTGGCCGACGAAGATGCCGACGAAGACATTGAATACCTCGACGAAGACGAAATAGAAGATTTCGAAGAGGACGACGACTACGACGAAGCAGAAAACAAATAATCTGAAGACGGCGAAGAAAATGATGGAAACAGGCAGAATAGCGACAAGAGGCAAGTATTTCTTTTTTTGAAGAAAATAATTGCCTCTTGTCTATGCTTTTTCGTTTTTTTTGATTATTTTTGCGCTCGAAAAACAACATCTAACTAATTATCGATATGCAAAAGAGATTCTTTCTACTCGTTGCCATGCTGTTCATGATGGTCGTGGGCACTATGGCACAGGTGACCACGTCGAGTATGGCCGGCAAGGTGACGGCCGAAGGCAGTGGTGAGGAAATCATCGGCGCCACGGTGGTGGCCGTGCACGAACCGTCGGGCACACGTTACACCGCAGTGACCAACATGAACGGTATGTTTACCATTCAGGGCATGCGCCCCGGCGGACCTTACTCCGTGACGGTGAGCTACATCGGAAGCCAGACGAAGATTATGCGCAACATCACACTGCAGCTGGCTGAGAGCTACGACCTGCCGGTGAAGCTGTCGGACGAGACCACCGACCTGGCCGAGGTCGTTGTCACGGGTAAAGCCTCGAAATTCTCGGTAGAGAAGACGGGTGCCGCCACCAACATCAACAGCCAGCAGATACTGAACATGCCTACGGTGAGCCGCGATGTCACCGACATCACACGCCTCTCGCCCTACGGCGGCAAGGGCATGAGCTTCGTAGGCACGGACGGACGACTGGGCAACTTCACCGTCGACGGTGCCAACTTCAACAACAACTTCGGACTCTCCAGCGCACTGCCCGGAGGCGGCAACCCCATCAGCATCGAGGCACTCGAGGAGCTGCAGGTCGTCATCTCGCCCTACGACGTGCGCCAGACCGACTTCATAGGCGGTGGCGTCAATGCCATCACAAAATCGGGTACGAACATCTACAAGGGCAGCGCCTACATCTTCCATAAGAACGAGAACATGCAGGGCGACGCCGTCGACCGCGTACAGATACCCAATGCACGCGAGAAGAGCCAGAACACTACCTACGGCTTCACCCTGGGCGGACCCATCATCAAGAACAAGCTCTTCCTCTTTGTCAACGGCGAAATGTCGAAGACCCCCACAGTGGTGAACCGCTGGCGCGGCTCCTCGCCCGACAATCCTGCCGACCCCGACCTGTATATCTCGCGCACGTCGGTAGCCGACCTGGAGACCGTGTCGAACTTCGTCAAGGAGAGATATGGCTACGACACCGGCTCGTGGACCAATTTCCCCGCCGACGAGGACAACTACAAGCTGATGGCCCGCTTAGACTGGAACATCAACGACCGCCACAAGCTGGCCCTGCGCTACAACTACACAAAGGACACGGCATGGAACCCCACCAACCGCTCGTCGATGGACGGCGGCACAGCATCCAGCTATGACCGTATGGGACAGTTCTCCATGGCCTACGCCAACTCCATGTACTCGGCTGTGAGAGAGGTGAACTCGTTCTCCTTCGACCTCAACAGCCGGCTCACCAACAAGCTGTCCAATCAGCTGCTGGCCACCTACACCAAGATGAGCGACCCGAAGCGCGACTCACCATCGGCCGAGTTCCCCTTCATCGATATCCTCGACGGCAATGGGCAGAACTACATCTCATTAGGCTATGAGCTCTTCACCTGGAACAACAGTGTGAACAACGTCGTGTGGAATGTGAAGGACGACATCACCTACTATTCAGGCAAGCACAAAGTGACGGCCGGCGTGTCCTACGAGTATCAGATGGCTGACAACCAGTACATGCGCAACGGTACAGGCTACTACCGCTACGACAGCATGAACGACTTCCTCTCGGGCGCCGCTCCTCACATCGTCAACCTGACCTACGGCTATGGCAGCGAGACAAAGCCTGCCGCACGCGTACAATATAATAAATTAGGTGTCTACCTGCAGGACGACTGGAACATCGTGGACAACCTCAAGCTCACCTACGGTCTGCGCGTCGACGGACTGTTCTTCAACAACAGCGACCTGATGCGCAACAACTACATTTACGACCTCGATTACTTCGGCAAGCACATCGACACAGGCAAGTGGCCGGGCAACACGCTGAACTTCTCGCCACGCGTGGGCTTCAGCTGGGATGTCTTCGGCGACAAGAGCCTGAAGGTGCGCGGCGGCACCGGATTCTTCATGGGCCGTCTGCCCTTGGTGTTCTTCACCAATATGCCCACCAACTCGGGCATGGTGCAGAACAATGCCAAGCTGAGCTCCGACGGCTTGCGCAGCTCGGACAAGACCGACATGTCGCAGTTTGCAGGAGGCCTGGTGACCGACGCCAACGGCCACGCCACCATCGCCGCACTGAAAGAGAAGCTGCTCTCCATGGGCTATCCCAACACCATCACGCCCGCCGACGGCGTGAAGCAGTCGACCATCAACGCCGTAGACCCCGACTTCAGGCTGCCGCAGGTGTGGAAGACCTCATTGGCCATCGACTATCAGCTGCCCGTGTCTTTCCCCTTCACCATCACAGCTGAGGGCATCTTCAACAAGACGCTCAACGCTGCCTGCATCAGGGACTGGAGTATTCCCAATGTGGGAGGCTTCGCTCGCCTCAACGGCCCCGACAACCGTCCGCTTTATCCCGCCAACTACCGTGTAGGCCAGGGCGCCTTCGTGCTGGTGAACACTACGAAGGGCTACGGATGGTCCGCCAACCTCATGGTCAACACGCAGCCGGCACAGTGGATCAGCCTGATGGCCGCCTACACGCACACCGTGAACAAGGAGCTCACCGGCATGCCCGGCTCCAACGCCGAGTCGGCCTTCACCTACGTGCCCACCATCGAGGGACCTAACAACATACGCCTGCACAACTCGCAGTTTATGACGCCCGACCGCTTCGTGGCCAGCGCCACCATACACGACAAGTGCCGCAACCACTTCTCGTTCATCTATGAGTCATGGCGCGGTGGCAACAACTACTCGTTTATGACGACCAACGACATGAACGCCGACGGCTACGCCTACGATGCCATCTACATCCCCACCGACCAGCAGGTGGCCGACGGCGAGTTCCGCTTCGTCAGCATGGATGACGCCGTGCGATTCATGGACTTCGTACACCGCAGCGATTACCTGAAAGACCATCAGGGTGAGTATGCCGAGGCATACAGCGTCTACAGCCCCTGGGTGCACCGCGTGGACTTTGCCTACAAGCACGACTTCTGCCTCAACGTGGGCAACACCTCGCACGACCTGCAGCTCTCGCTCGACGTGAAGAACGTGCTCAACTTCTTCAACTCGTCGTGGGGCGTCAGCAAGTATCTCAATCCCGAAATTGGCAACGAGGCCCGTATCCTGAAGTATGAGGGCGTGGACGGCGACGGCTATCCCACTTTCTCCACACCCAGTTTCATCAGCGGCAAGACCAACTTGTGGGACAAGAACCACGGCATAGGCCAGTGCTGGTATGCCAGCATCGGTGTGAAGTATATGTTCGAAGGCCGCAAGCGCGACGACTGCGGATGCAATGACAGCGACGTGAAGGAGAGAACCGTCTACGTGAAGGACAACACCGAGATCAACCGCCTGAACGATGAGATCAACCGCCTGCGCAATCAGGTCGATGACCTGAAGAACCGCAAGCCGGAGAAAGAGATTGTCACCGTCGACAACAGCCGTGTCGTCACCTTCCCCTATCTCGTGAACTTCACCGTCAACACCAGCGACGTGGTCAACCGCGAGAAAGTGAATCTGGAGACTGTTGCCCAGATGATCAAGGCCACACCCGGAAAGAAATACAGTGTCACCGGCTATGCCGACAAGCAGACGGGCACCGTAGAGGGCAATGCCAAGCTGGCCAGCAGCCGTGCGCAGAACGTCTACGACATCCTCATCAACAAGTATGGCGTGCCCGCCTCGCAGCTCGTCAAGGAATCGAAGGGCGGCGTCGACTACATGTACATGAACGATGAGCAGCTCTCACGCTCCGTCATTATCTCTGAAGTTAAATGAGTTGAGAGTTTAGAGTTTAGAGATGAGAGTTGAGAGTTTAGAGTTGAGAGTTTAGAGTTGAGAGATTAGAGTTTAGAGTTGAGTGTTGAGAGATTAGAGTTTAGAGTTGAGAGATTAGAGTTTAGAGATTAGAGTTTAAAGTTTAGAGTTGAACATTAAACATTGAAGAATATGACAACTAAGATATTCAGCAGACTTCTGATAGGTTTATCATTTATCATTTGTCACTTATCATTTAGCGTAGCCCTCACCAGCTGCTCCGACAATGACTACGACCCCACCTACCTGGCTGAGGTGTGCGTGTCGCAGTCGTACATCGGCTTCGCAGCAGAGGGCAGCACTGTCACCATCGAGGTGAAGGCCGGTGCCGACTGGACCATCACCGACATCCCCGACTGGGTGACCGTCAGTCCTGTGACCGGCTCTGCGGGCAAGACGGAAGTGACCTTCACCACCGAGAAGGCCACAGCTACCAAAGAGGCCACTGTCATCCTGGAATGTGGCGGCGCCAAGCAGCGCATCAACCTCATTCAGATGACGAAGAAGGCCGAGGCTCAGTTGGCTACCTGCGCTCAGGTGGCTGCCGGCAACGAAGGTGCCACCTACCGTGTGCGTGGCGTCTGCGCTTCCAATCCCGACAACCAGTATGGCAACTGGAACATTCAGGATGAGACAGGGCAGATCTACGTCTACGGCACGTTTGACAAGAAGGGCGGCAAGGGCACCTATCCCATCAGCGGTGCCAACGGCTGGGGCTTCGGCGTGGGCGACATCATCACTGTCGAGGGCCCGATGAAGAACTACAACGGCACCATCGAGCTGGTTGACGTCACCGTCATCAGCATCGAGAAGTCGCTCATCAAGGTGGAGAGCCTCTCCGTTGCCGACGCACTGCCTGCTGAAGGCGGTGAGGTAACAGCCTTCGTCAGCTGCAAGGGCAACGGCATCGGTGTCGTCATTCCCGAGGATGCCAAGTCGTGGCTCAGCATCAGTGGCCTGACGCCCGGTAGCATCACGTTCAAGGTGCAGCCCAATGAAGGCGACTTCCGCAAATCCACCGTCACCTTCACCACCACCGACGGCAGCGGTGAGTACACCGCACAGGCCACCATCTCGCAGCAGGCCAAGCCCAATGCCGCAGGCAGCGAGGCCAATCCCTTCACCGTGGCTGAGGCCATCGCCAAGTGCCAGGAGGTGGGCGCTACGGCCACCGACCAGCTCTTCTACGCCAAGGGACGCATCAGCAGCATCAAGGAGGTGAGCACCAGCTATGGCAACGCCACCTTCAACATCTCCGACGACGGACAGGACGAGCAATTCGTCACCTGCTTCCGGGCCTACAGCTTGGGCGGCGAGAAGTTCACTGCCGAGGATGAGATCGGCGTGGGCGACGAGGTGCTGATCTGCGGCAAGCTGGTGAACTACACCGACAAGAACGGCGTTACCACGCCGCAGTTTGCACAGGGCTGCTACATCGTCAGCATCAAGAAGGGCAATGCTGCCGGCTCGCTGAACAAACCCTTCACGCCGGCTGAGGCCAACGCCTTCTGCCAGACGCTGGGCGAGGGCAACACAACCTCAGACGATTACTACGTGAAAGGCAAAATCATAGCTATCGAGGACAAGAACCAGTTCGGCACGCAGTACGGCAACTGCACGTTCTACCTCTCAACCGATGGCACCGACAGCGGCGAGAAGTTCTACGTCTTCCGCACGCTCTACCTGGGCAACGTGAAGTATAGCGACGACAGCTGGCTGAAGCCGAAGGCTGGCGACGAGGTCATCATCTGCGGCAAGCTGACGCTCTACAAGGACAAGGAAGGCAACCTTGTGCCCGAGACCTCGGCTAACAACAGCTACATCTATTCGCTCAACGGCAAGACAAAATAGCTTGCCGGCATAAAAAAGGGCAAACAAACGAAGTCCCTACAGGTGGCGTTCCACTCTGTAGGGACTTCGTTGATGTATGTCCGCGAATGTGTTTTACTTGTTCTTCAGGTAGTATTCCACTGCCAGCTTGACGTTGGCCTTGACGGCGTCGCTGCTGTAGGTGGCGCCGGTGCAGCCGTCCACCTTCGTGGTCTTGACATCCTGCACCTTCATGCCGTCCCATTTGTGAAGCATGAAGTCGGCGGCACGCTTCCAGTAGCGTGGCGTCTCCTGATTCTCCAGATATTCTATCTTCTCAATCTTGTTACCCTTGATATAGACATTCAGCGGCGTGGGGCCTTCATAGCCCATCACGTCCTTGCCCAGCGTGGTGGTGTTGACCACATAGACGCCTTTGTCTTTTTTCATCACGCTGTCTTTCTTGTCGGCGCTCATAAGTGCCACTGCCATGAAGAGGCAAGCGGCAGGAATCAACAGTTTCTTCATTCTTTATTCTTTTGTTTAGTGATATGGTAATATGCTTATCTCTCTGTAATATGACGTTGAATTGACCGTAAGGTTTATTCCATATTGAGAGAATTAACGGACAATGTGCCGGGTGCCGTGGGCGGTCTTCACGATGTAGAGTCCGTGGCGCAGTGGCATTGTGGTGAGTCGCCCGATGGTGGTGCGGCTGACGAAGCGTCCGTCGGCGGTATAGATTGTGGCGGGCGTGGCAGCATCGAGGCCGTCAAGGGCTACGGTGCTGATGCCTGACGGGTCGGCCACCTCAACGACGGCTTCCGTGCGCTCTATCTCGTCGATGACGGTGCTGCCGTCCTTATTGGCATAGTAGATGCCCGTGACGTCGAAGAACTTCCCGTCGAGTGCCTTTGGCACGCTGGGCAGATCCATCTGCAAGAGATTATAGACGCGTATGCGCTGCTCGTCATTGCCCATCACCCACACGCGGTTGCTGACGCGCTTCAGGGTGACGGCGGTGAGGGTGATGAGGTCGCTGCGGTCGGCATCGCTCAGCTCGTCGAGGGCGACGCGCCGTGGGGTCACCTCATGGCCTTTGTCGATAGTGAATCCTTTGCTGTTCGTGGCGCCGCCGGCTGCCACCATCGTGGGAACGTTGTTCACCACGGTCTTCTTCCCGAAGAGGATGCCGTTAAGCAGGTCGCCGGTCTCCACGCCGAGGCCCTCCACGTCGATGCAGAGTGCGCCGGAGCTGTCACGCACAAAGACCTTGCTGTCGTTGGCGAAGACCACGAGGGCGTTGTTCAGGCTGAGTATCGACTCTGCTCCTTCGTCCTGCTCGCGGTAGGTGGCGATGTCGGGCACGAGCTGTGCCTCCTCCACGGTGACGACACATTGCGCTGTCAGTTGCTCGTCGCCATTGGCCACCACGGTGATGACGGCCTGTCCCGCCTTGTGTGCCGTCACTGTGCCCAGCACGTCAACGGTGCACACATCCGGGTTGTCGGTGCTCCACGCCAGCTGATAGGGTGCATAGTCGGGCGTGCGCTCAGGCTCCAGCAGGAAACTCAGCCCCACAGTGAGTGAGAGCGTCTCCTGCAGGCTGATGCTGCGCAGCACGTTGACATCCACCAGGTCGAAGGATATCGTGCCATTGCGCTCCTTGATGTTCTCAAAGCCCAGCAGTGACGGCTGGCCGCTCCAGGTAAGAAGGTTGGCGGGAGTGGTGGTGTTGTTCAGCGTGGTGACGCGCTTAGTGCCCGGGAAGGGGTCGCTGGCATAGCCACCCGAAGCATTGCCGCCGCCGGCACGCACCAGGACAAAGTAATTGTGCTTGGGGTTGCAGTTCACCTGATTACTGCGCCACACCGAAGCATTGGTAGAGTCAACGCGGTACACTATCATGCCGTGTCCGGGCAGGTATTTCTCCCACTTCGATGTCTTTTGGCGGTTCTCTATGAGGAAGTACTCCTTCTTCACCTTCGAGTCGAGTCGGTAGCCGAAGTTAGACTCTGCCACTGCTTCCAGCTCATAGTGTCCCTCTTCGCTGAGCGTGGCGGGTGTGGCGAATCCCAGTGAGTAGCGCTCGTAGATGGTGTATCCCGACGGTGTGCGTCCGTTGTTCTGATAGCCTCCTCCGGCCATGATGGTCCAGTCGCCGGGGTCGGCACTCTGCCCGCCGCCCTTCTCGTAGTCGGTGTCGTATAAGTCGGGCAGTCCCAGCACATGGCCAAACTCATGGCACATGGTCCCTATGCCGTCGAAGAATCCATTATTGGGCGTGCCCAGCATCTCGGTGGAGCAGGCATAGCGGCCTAAGCGCACGTTGTCCTTGTAGATAGCCGACCATGTGGTTATGTCGTAGAACTCGCTGGCGTGTGGCCAGATAAGCTTCGACTCATCACCTGCGTACTGGGCGCCATAACCGGCAAAGATGATGTAGACCATGTCCACCACGCCATCCTTGTCGAGGTCGTACTGGCTGAAGTCCACGTCCTTGTCGGCTGCATCGACTACGCGCTTGGTCAGCTGTGGTGCCCTTTCCGTCTTGTTGGCATAAAACTCGCTGACATTGATGGTATAGGGGCCGACAACGTCGAACGACGGCGAGAAGGTGCCGTTAGAGTTGTCGTAGAAATAGTCGCGCACACTGCCGGTGAAGACGCCGTTGCCCACCAGTCCGTAGCCCTTGTAGTTCTCTTCGTTCACCATGTCGTTGACTATCTGAGCATAGTCGTCACGCGAGAACTTCCTGTCGTTGAACTCTGCGAGGATGATGAGTCCGTGGAAGTTGTCGTAGTCGAAGAGTGGCGCATTGGCCTGAGCGGCAGCCCGTGCGGTTGCCTGCCGTGCCTGTTCGGCCTGTTGGCGATAGGCGTTGGCGCTGGTCATGTCAGGTGTCAGACACTTGCTGACGCCCTGCAGCCACTGGCGCTCGGCTTCGGAGCGATGTGCAGCATCGTGGGCCACGTGGTCGGTAGGCTCCAGCTGTCCATTGTCGTTGAGGCGTGCATAGCAATAGAAGCCGTCGGCACGCCGAGTGATGGTAAAGCCGTCCTCGGTGGTGGTGAAGTTCAGATACTCGTCGCCATGCAGGCGCACGGCCAGTGTGGTGCCGTCGGGCTGCTGGCGGCTCATCATTCCCGGATACGCAGGAACGGCCTTTGCTGCGCTAAACAGGAGCGCGGCAAAGGCTGTAAGAAGAAATCTTTGTAATTGCACTGTTTAGTAGGTTACCTTCGGCTCCAGTTCCTTGGCCTGGTCAATCATCTTCTGTACTTCGCTGACGACGGGCACGCGGCCACAGATGTGACGCTCGTCGTTCACCTCCTGCAGCTTTGGCTGCAAGTTCTCTGCCACACGGTGACGGAACTCCTTCACGGTGTCCACGCCGGCAGCCTCGAGCAGCTCTGCAAACTGCGGGCCCACGCCGTTGATGCGGAACAGGTCGGCATGGTTGGTCCAGCGCAGAATCAGCTTTTCGGAAATCTCGGTCTGCTCAGCCAGCTCCTTGCGTCCTTTCGGGGCTGCGCATTTCTCTAACAGTTCACTTGCCTTGTTGATGCCGGCGGCTGCGAGCTTAGTGCCAAATACCTCACCAATGCCCTCAATGTCGATAATCTTGTAATCCATAGTTGTTTTCTCCTTTGTTGTTAATTATCAAGTAGATGCTGCAAATTTACTGAGAAATGCGCGACGCGCCAAATTTATTAAGGATAATTAAGAATTCGTTTGGGAGTTAAGGGAGTTAGGAGTTAAAGGAGCCAAAGTTAGGAGTTAAAGGAGTTAGGAGTTAAAGGAGTTAAAGGAGTTAAAGGAGTTAAAGACATTACCTTTGCTGTGGATTTCGACCCAGAGACAAAGGCTTTTCATGGTGAGACATTTGTCTTTAACTCCTTTAACTCCTTTAACTCCTTTAACTCCTTTAACTCCTACCTCCCTTAACTCCTTTAACTCCTTTAACTCCTTTAACTCCTAAAAGTTGATGCGGATGGTGAGCTTGGCGGCATCAAAGGTGACGTTGCTGTCTTCCTCAACAAACCTCGTCAGCACACCGCTGTCGGCCAGCTCGTGTGGCGTGCCGATGGCCAGCGTGCCGTCGGTCTGCAACAGCCACAGGCGGTCGGCCACCTGCAGGGCCAGCTCCAGGTCGTGGGTAGAGAGGAATACCGTCTTCTGCTGCTCTCGGCAGATGCGTCGCAAAAGCAGTAGCGTGTCCACCTTCGACGGATAGTCGAGGAAGGCCGTCGGCTCGTCCAGATAGATGATGCTGGTCTGCTGGGCCAGCGCCTTGGCTATCATCACCTTCTGCCGCTCGCCGTCGCTGAGTGTCGTCACCAGCCGGTCGGTGAGCGCGGTGATGCCCACCAGGCTGATGGCCTCGTTCACCACCTGCTCGTCGTCGCCGTTCAGCTTCCCCCAGAAGCCTGTGTAGGGCGAGCGGCCCATCGCCACCAGCTGCCACACCGTCATCTGCTGCACGTCGGGGCGCTCGGTCAGCACAATGCCGATGCACTGTGCTATCTCCTTGGCGCTGTAGTCCTCAAGGCGCTTCTCGCCGACGCAAATCTCGCCGCCCAGGCAGGGTTGAAAGGCCGCCAGCGTGCGCAGCAGCGTCGACTTGCCCGCACCGTTACGGCCCAGCAGGCAGGTCAGCTCACCTTGCTGCAAGGCTGCCGTGATGCCACTGGCCACAGTCCGCACGCCCTGCCGCGTACGGTAGCCTATGCTGACGTTTGTCAGACGCACTGGCACATCATAATTCATAGCATTCACAAGGTTTGATAGGAGTTAAAGGAGTTAGGAGTTAAAGGAGTTAAAGGAGTTAAAGACAAATGACTCTCCATGAAAAGAGCCTTTGCCTCTGAGTCGAAATCCACAGCAAAGGTAATGTCTTTAACTCCTTTAACTCCTTTAACTCCTTTAACTCCTTCCTTTGGCTCCTTTAACTCCATAAACTCCTAAATTATTTCCTGAACAGCGATGCGACGAGAAGGACGACGACTGCACCCACCACGGCCGTTCCTAACTGGCCCAGCAGACCGCCCCACGACACGCCCAGTAATTGAAAGAGCCATCCGCCTACCGCACCACCGATGATACCCAGTATCAGGTTAATGATGATACCAAAACCGCCGCCTCTCATCAGCTTACCGGCAATGAAGCCGGCCAGGCAGCCAATCACTATCGACAAAATAATTCCCATAGTTCAATTTTTACAAATGGTTAATAACTGATTGTTCTGTGTCTGTTCATCTGCAAACTCCACGTGAACGCTTGCAAAGTTACATAAAAGAAACCAATTATTTAGTACAATTAAATAGAAAATTGGACTTTAACCTTAATTAACCGTTCTCCTTGCAAGGATTCCACGTTATGGCTGTTCTATATATAACAATGTGTAATGCCTCAAAACCAACGAATATGAAAAAGAACCATGTCTTATGGCTAACCACCGTGCTGATACTGCTTACTGCATGCGACCCGGCCTCTGAAGCAAGATATACTATCAGAAATGAGTCTGATAGTTTAGTTACCATTGAGGTGCATCATAATATGTACTATGAGTTGCATACTAAAGACACGCTCGTTTGCTACGATTCGAATGTACAACCGTCATTTGTACTACTTAAGCATGAGGCAGTGGTTGTTCGTTATGGATGGATGTCAGCTGCTGTGGAAGAGCACACTGCATTCTGGAACAGCATCGCCTCTATCAAAATAGGAAGTCGCGCTCTCCCTCAAGAATTATGGAAAGAGAATTGTTGGCAATCATCCAAAAGTGGAGGGCATCTATTCAGTTTTGGCGAAGAATGGGATTATGTTCTGACGATTACGGACGACATCCTTTAGTTGGTGTCTTATTTTAAAATGGAGCCACTCAAAAAAGTCCGAAGGCTTCGGACGCTCTGTCCGAAGGCTTCGGACTGTCTGTCCGAAGGCTTCGGACTCTTCGTCCGAAGGCTTCGGACGAAAAGTCCGAAATGTAAAAAAAATTACGGACAATTCTAAAATTATAAAAGCTAAGAGGTTACAGTGTACATGCGGGCTGAAAAACCTGTAAAACAAGATGCCCCCAGTTGTTTAACCGCACAGCACGGAATTTTTACGATCTGTGCGGTTGGGATAGGACATAGCTATTTATGTGAGTTAATAGTTGAATATGTTCAATAGTCAAAGGCTTGAGGTAGCCCTATTCTCCCCCTTTGCACCTACTCTTTATACACATCTCGGAGGGAGTAGCCCCGAAGGGACGACGGAAGACGATGGTGCGTACCAATCGTCCGATGGTGAGCACCAATCGTCCAGGCAGGGGCAACGCCCCTGTAAACAGTTGGCCACCAACAAATGAAGCCCTGAAGGGGCGACGGAATAAAGGCAGGGGCAACGTCCCTGTAAACGGTTGGCCACCAACAAATGAAGCCCTGAAGGGGCGACGGAGTATTCTGCCGCCCCTTCGGGGGTACTCCCTCCGAGATGTGTATAAAGAGTAGTTCTTGCGTCCCCATTCCCCGCTAACGCGCCTCCCCGTAGCCTTTCGGTAGCAAGCGGCAGAGCCGAGCGGTAGGGAGGGGAGGACTGCGCATTGAGCTACGTGGCGGGCAAGGCGATAGTTATTGTCCCAAATTGTTTTTATTTGTTTTTCTTGTTTTTATTGTTTTTTTCTCAGGCCGCTTCGCGGTATCAACTCACATAGATAGCGACGTAACGATGTCTGATTCCAACCTCACAGTACGAATTTATCCATAAAAAAGGTGCAACGCCCATCAAGAGTGTTGCACCAATATATCGAAGTAAATAGCTTTACAGCTTCGGTCCTGCAATTTTGCCCTCATCCATAGGGCAAGTTGCTTTCGGCCCTTGCTTTACAGCTTCGGTCCTGCAGCGACAAGAGCCTTGCCGGCCTCGTTGCCTTCGTACTTCTTGAAGTTCTTGATGAAGCGACCAGCCAGATCCTTGGCCTTCTCTTCCCACTCGTCGCGGTTCTGATAGGTGTCGCGCGGGTCGAGGATGCCCCATGCCACGCCGTTGAGCTGTGTGGGAACCTCGAAGTCGAAGTAAGGAATCTTCTTCGTGGGAGCGTTCAGGATGTCACCGCCCAGGATGGCGTCGATGATGCCGCGTGTGTCCTTGATGCTGATGCGCTTGCCCGTGCCGTTCCATCCGGTGTTCACCAGGTAAGCCTTGGCACCGCTCTTCTCCATGCGCTTCACCAGCTCCTCAGCATACTTCGTGGGATGCAGCTCGAGGAAGGCCTGGCCGAAGCAGGCGCTGAAGGTGGGCGTGGGCTCGGTGATGCCGCGCTCGGTGCCGGCCAGCTTGGCAGTGAAGCCAGAGAGGAAGTAGTACTTGCACTGCTCGGGAGTGAGGATGCTCACGGGAGGCAGCACGCCGAAGGCATCGGCTGAGAGGAAGATGACGTTCTTAGCCTCGGGGCCGGCGCTCTTGCCGTTCACCTTCTGGGCAATCTTCTCGATGTGGTTGATGGGATAGCTGACGCGGGTGTTCTCGGTCACGCTCTTGTCGGCGAAGTCAATCTTGCCTTCTGCATCGACGGTGACGTTCTCCAGCAGGGCGTCGCGGCGGATAGCGTTGTAGATGTCGGGCTCGCTCTCCTTGTCGAGGTTGATGACCTTAGCATAGCAGCCACCCTCGAAGTTGAACACACCCTCGTCGTCCCATCCGTGCTCGTCGTCGCCAATGAGCAGGCGCTTCGGGTCGGTTGACAGCGTGGTCTTGCCCGTGCCGCTGAGGCCGAAGAAGATAGCGGTGTTCTTGCCCTCCATGTCGGTGTTGGCCGAGCAGTGCATCGAGGCGATGCCCTGCAGGGGCAGGTAGTAGTTCATCATCGAGAACATGCCCTTCTTCATCTCGCCGCCGTACCAGGTGTTGATGATGCACTGCTCGCGGGTGGTGGTGTTGAAGGCCACGCAGGTCTCTGAGTTCAGGCCCAGCTCCTTGTAGTTCTCCACCTTAGCCTTCGAGGCGTTGTAGATGACGAAGTTCGGCTCGAAGCTCTCCAGCTCCTCAGCGGTGGGCTGGATGAACATGTTCTTCACGAAGTGAGCCTGCCAGGCCACCTCGACGATGAAACGGACGCGCAGGCGGGTAGCCTCGTTGGCACCGCAGAAAGCATCCATGACATAAAGCTCCTTGTTGCACAGTTCCTTGATGGCAATCTCCTTCACCTTGGCCCATACCTCCTCGGTCATGGGGTGGTTGTCGTTCTTGTACTCCTCAGAGGTCCACCACACCTTGTCCTCGCTCTGTGCGTCGCGGACGATGTACTTGTCCTTAGGCGAGCGGCCGGTGTAGATGCCGGTCATCACGTTGACGGCGTTCAGCTCGGTGTTCACACCTTTGTCAAAGCCCTCAAGGCCCTGCTTGGTCTCCTCAGCAAAGAGGTACTCATACGACGGATTGTGGGCAATCACCTTCGAACCGGTGATACCATACTGTGTCAAATCTAATGTTGCCATTGTTTTTTTATTGTTTTAATTATGCGTAGTTCTTAATTTCGGGTGCAAAATTAGTAAAAAGAATCGAGAATGTCAGTTTGAGAGCAGAGATTTTTTGTGCGCACACAGCATTTTTTCAAGTTAAAGTATCATAAATCCATGCCATTGTCTCTCTTTTGTCACCCGCAGTTTACATTTGTCACTTTTTTTTCGTACCTTTGCAGACGCAATGAACGGAAAAACAAGTGACTATGAGGTGATGGCACCCGTGGGAAGCCGTGAGAGTCTGGCCGCTGCCATACAGGCCGGGGCCGACTCGGTGTACTTCGGCGTGGGCCATCTGAACATGCGTTCAGGCTCTGCCTCCGCCTTCACCCTCGACGACCTGAAAGAGATAGCCGACACATGCCGCGAGCATGGCATCAAGAGCTATCTGACAGTGAACACCATCATCTATGATGACGACATGGAGGAGATGCGCCAGACCCTCGACGCTGCCCGCCAGGCCGGCATCAGCGCCATCATCGCCAGCGACATGGCAGTGCTGAATAGTGTAGAGTGTAGAGCGCAGAGTGTAGAGTTTGCTGCCGCCATGCCTTCACCTAACGGGACGGCGGCAGCAAACTCTACACTCAACACTCTCAACTCTCAATTAGAAATTCACCTCTCCACCCAGCTCAACATCTCCAACACGGCGGCGCTGCGCTTCTATGCCCAGTTTGCCGACGTGGTGGTGCTGGCACGCGAACTGACGCTGGAGCAGGTGAAGCGCATACACGAGGCCATTGTGCGGGAGAACATCTGCGGGCCGTCGGGCGAGCAGGTGAGGATAGAGATGTTCTGCCACGGAGCCCTCTGCATGGCCGTCAGCGGCAAGTGCTACCTGAGCCTCGACGCCGCCAACCGCTCAGCCAACCGCGGGCAGTGCATACAGGTGTGCCGCCGCTCGTACACCGTCACCGACAATGAGACGGGGCACCAGCTGGAGATAGATAATAAATATGTAATGAGTCCAAAGGACCTGAAGACCATCCGCTTCATCGACCGCATGATGGACGCCGGCGTGAGGGTCTTTAAAATAGAAGGACGCGCGCGAGGACCCGAATATGTCTATCAGACGGTGAGCTGCTATAAGGAGGCCATCGCCTCGGTGCTTGACGGTACGTTTACGGAAGAGAAGAAAGATGAGTGGGACCGCCGCCTCGCCACCGTCTTCAACCGCGGCTTCTGGGATGGCTACTATCAGGGTCAGCGTTTGGGCGAATGGAACAAGGGCTATGGCAACAACGCCACGGAACAGAAGGTGTATGTGGGCCGCGCCACCAAATACTACAGCCGCATCGGCGTGGGTGAGTTCGCAGTAGAGGCCACCACATTCAAGGTGGGTGACAAGCTGCTGGTCACCGGGCCCACCACCGGCGTGATGTATCTCACCGCCACAGAGATTCACGACCAGGACGGTCAGCCAGTCATTGAGGCTCCGCAAGGACGTCTCTGCGCCATCCCTGTCAGCGACAAGGTGAGACCGAGTGACAAACTGTTCAAGCTCATTAGCCAGAAGTGATGTAATGGCGTTATAACGTAATAACGTGATAACGTTATAACGAAAAATAACGAAAAGCGTAATAACGTTATAACGTAATAACGTGATAACGAAATAACGAGATAAAAGAAAGAAAACAATGACAATAGACGAAAGACAAGACGAGATCATCGCGGAGTTCGAGGAACTGGACGACTGGATGGACCGCTACCAGCTGCTCATCGACATGGGCAGCTCGATGGAGCCTTTAGCTGAGGAATACAAGACGGAACAAAACCTCATTGACGGTTGCCAGAGCCGCGTGTGGCTGCACGCCTCCAAGGACGATGAGGGTCTGCTGCATTTCAAGGCTGACAGCGACGCCCTCATCGTGAAAGGCATCATCAGTCTGCTCATCGGCATCCTGGACGGGCAGTTGGCAGACGACATCCTCCATGCCGACCTCTACTTCATCGACCGCATCGGCCTGCGCGAGCATCTCTCCCCAACACGCTCCAACGGACTGGTGGCCATGGTGAAGCGAATCCACGATTATGCCTTAGTGTTATGAACGAGTCCTTCAACATCCATGCTGCCCCCTCGCAGGGCGAGAAAGAATTTGAAAACGCGCTGCGACCTCTCACCTTCAGCGACTTTGCCGGTCAGAAGAAGGTGGTGGACAACCTGCACGTCTTCGTGGAGGCCGCCAAATATCGCGGCGAGCCCCTTGACCACACCTTGCTGCACGGTCCTCCCGGCTTGGGCAAGACGACGCTGAGCAACATCATCGCCAACGAGCTGGGCGTAGGCTTTAAGCTCACCAGCGGCCCCGTCTTAGACAAGCCCGGTGACCTGGCCGGCATCCTCACCTCGCTGGAGCCACGCGACGTGCTGTTCATCGACGAGATACACCGCCTGTCGCCTGTCGTCGAGGAATATCTCTATTCGGCCATGGAGGACTATCGCATCGACATCATGATAGACAAAGGCCCGTCGGCGCGCTCCATCCAGATAGACCTCAACCCGTTTACGCTGGTGGGCGCCACCACTCGCAGCGGACTGCTGACGGCTCCGCTCAGGGCGCGCTTCGGCATCAACATGCACTTGGAGTATTACGACCCTGAGACGCTCTGCGGCATCGTGGAGCGCTCGGCACGGCTGCTCGGCGTGCCCATCACCGAAGATGCCGCGCTGGAGATAGCCAGCCGCTCACGCGGCACGCCCCGTATCGCCAACTCGCTGCTGCGCCGCGTCCGCGACTTCGCACAGGTGAAGGGCAACGGAGGTATCGACACCGCTATCTCACAAGTCGCTCTCACGGCACTGAACATCGACAAGTACGGCTTGGACGAGATTGACAACAAGATCCTACTCACCATCATCGACAAGTTCAAGGGCGGTCCGGTGGGCATCACCACCATTGCCACCGCCATCGGCGAGGACAGCGGCACGGTGGAGGAGGTCTACGAGCCGTTCCTCATCATGGAGGGCTTCATCAAGCGCACGCCGCGTGGCCGCATGGTCACCGAGCTGGCCTACCGCCACTACGGCCGCAACCCTTACGGCGGCAATATCATGCAGCCCGACCTCTTCGGATAAACCAGCAGGACGATGGGGCCTATAGGCCTCATGGGTCTCATAGGTCCTATAGGTCCTATAGGTCCTATAGGTCCTATAAGTCCTATAAGTCCTATAAGTCCTATAAGTCTCATAAGTCCCATAAGTCCCATAAGTCCCATAAGCCCTATGAAAACAGGAATATTCGTCGGGAGTTTCAATCCCTTCACAGCGGGTCACGATTCTGTCGTGACCAGAGCCCTGCCGCTCTTCGACCGCCTCGTCATCGGCGTCGTAGGCCAACAGGTGAACAAACCCGGGCAGCCGTCGGCAGAAGAGCGGGCTGAGGCCATCCGCCGCATCTACGCCAACGAACCGCGCATCGAGGTAAAGCCCTACTACGGCCTCGCTGTGGATTTCGCGCGTGAGGAAGGCGCGCGATTCATTGTGAAAGGCGTCCGTTCCGTCAAGGACTTCGAATACGAGCGCGAACAGGCCGACGTCAACCGTCTCCTCAGTAACGGAGAGATAGACACCGTCCTGCTTTACGCCGAGCCTCACCTGGCCAGCATCTCCAGCAGCATGGTGCGCGAGCTGCAGCACTACGGGCAGGATGTTTCGCCATTTCTTCCTATAAAGAAATGAGTACAAAGAATTATCATTACTCTTTTCAACTTTCGCAAGTTTTGGAGTTAAAGGAGTTAAAGGAGTTAAAGACAATAGCTATGCTATGGATTTCAACCCAGAGACAAAGGCTTTTTCATGGAGAGTCATTTGTCTTTAACTCCCTTAACTCCCTTAACTTCCTTAACTCCCTTAACTCCTTTAACTCCTTTAACTCCTTTAACTCCCTTAACTCCTTTAACTCCCTTAACTCCTTTAACTCCCTTAACTCCTTTAACTCCTTTAACTCCTTTAACTCCTTTAACTCCTGAAAGTCGAAACTTGAATTACTATTTTTTCCAAAACCATGATAAGCTATTCCGCTGAAAACGTAAAGATGCCCGCCATCAAGAAGCGCGACACGACGGCTTGGATCAGGCGCGTCGCCCAGACCTACGGCAAGAGGGTGGGCGAGGTTGGTTACCTCTTCTGCGACGACGAGAAGATACTGGAGGTGAACCGCGAGTTCCTGCAGCACGACTATTACACCGACATCATCACCTTCGACTACTGCGAGGGTGACGTGCTGAACGGCGACATCGTCATCTCCCTCGACACTGTGCGCAGCAACGCCGAACAACTGGGCAAGGACTATGACGAAGAGCTGCACCGTGTCATCATTCACGGCATCCTCCACCTCTGCGGCCAAAACGACAAAGGGCCCGGTGAGCGCGAGCTGATGGAGCAAGCCGAGGATAAAGCTCTCGCCTTGAGGGAAGATGTAAAGAAATGCTAAAATCAAGGCTGACACAAGTCAAAAACATGCACAAATGGCGCTGTGTGTGCACACAACGGCGTTTTTTATGCAAAAAAACTTGCCCAAGTAAAAATATTTGTGTTACTTTGCAGCCGTTTTTGTAAATATCCCTTCAAAAGAAGGACATTATTAACACACTAAAAAAAGAAAAATCATGTCAGAAATTGAAAGTAAAGTAAAGGCAATTATTGTAGACAAACTGGGTGTTGACGAGTCAGAAGTGAAGCCCGAAGCAAGCTTCACCAATGATCTTGGCGCTGATTCCTTGGATACCGTAGAACTCATCATGGAGTTTGAGAAAGAGTTCCAGATTTCCATCCCCGATGACAAGGCCGAAAAGATTGGCACCGTTGCCGACGCTATTGCCTATATTGAGGAGAACCAGAAATAATAAAGTTGTGGTCCCCCCTTCTGCCCCCTAAGGGGGCTACTTTAGTTTTGTGAATAGACGATAAACTAATGTAGCCCCTTCAGGGGGGAGAAGGGGGGAGCCTTCATAATTCAACTTTCGCCAGTTTTGGAGTTAAAGGAGTTAAGGGAGTTAAAGGAGTTAAAGACAATAGCTTTGCTATGGATTTCAACCCAGAGACAAAGGCTTTTCATGGAGAGCCAGTTGTCTTTATCTGCCTTAACTCCCTTAACTCTTTTAACTCCTGAAAGTTGATTGAATGCGAAACTTGAATTCAATAATAATACTATGGAATTAAAGAGAGTAGTAGTAACTGGCCTCGGCGCTGTCACTCCAGTGGGCAATACCCCCGAAGAGACGTGGAAAAACCTCATCGACGGCGTCAGCGGTGCAGCTCCTATCACACAATTCGACACCACATTATTCAAGACCAAGTTTGCCTGCGAGGTGAAGAACCTCAACGTCAACGATTTCCTCGACCGTAAGGAGGCCCGCAAGATGGACCGCTACACACAGCTGGCTCTCATCGCCGCCAAGCAAGCCGTCGAAGACAGCCAGATGGATCTGGAGACCGTAGACAAAGACCGCATCGGCGTGGTCTACGGCGTGGGTATTGGCGGCATCAAGACTTTTGAGGAAGAGGTGAAATATTATGGTCAGCATGAGGCTGACGGCCCGAAGTTCAACCCGTTCTTCATTCCTAAGATGATTGCCGACATCGCTGCCGGACAGATTAGCATCATGTATGGCTTCCACGGCCCCAACTATATCACGGCTTCTGCCTGTGCCTCTTCTTCCAACGCACTGGCTGACGCTTTCAACCTCATCCGTTTAGGCAAGGCCAACGCCATCCTGGCCGGTGGTGCCGAGGCTGCCATCTGTGCCTGCGGCGTGGGCGGCTTCAACGCCATGCACGCCCTGAGCACCCGTAATGACGAGCCCGAGAAGGCCAGCCGTCCGTTCAGCGCCAGCCGCGACGGGTTCGTCATGGCCGAGGGTGCCGGATGCCTCATCCTCGAGGAGCTGGAGCACGCCAAGGCTCGCGGAGCAAAAATCTATGCTGAGATGGTGGGTGCCGGCATGAGCGCTGACGCACACCACATCACTGCCTCACACCCCGAGGGACTGGGCGCCAAGCTCGTCATGCAGAACGCACTGGAGGACGCCAACCTGAAGCCAGAGGACATCGACTATATCAATGTGCACGGCACATCGACACACGTCGGCGACATCTCGGAAGCCAAGGCCATCAAGGAAGTGTTTGGCGACGCTGCCTTCAAGCTCAACATCTCGTCAACGAAGTCGATGACAGGACACTTGCTCGGCGCTGCCGGTGCAGTGGAGGCTATGGCTACCGTGCTGGCCGTGAAGAACGACATCGTGCCGCCCACCATCAACCATGAGGAAGGCGACGACGACCCGGAGATTGACTACAACCTGAACTTCACGTTCAACAAGGCACAGAAGCGCACCGTGCGCGCCGCCCTGAGCAACACCTTCGGCTTCGGCGGCCACAACGCCTGCGTGGTGTTCAAGAAGTACCTTGCATAGTGGGCTGTTTAGAGTTTAGAGTTTAGAGTTTGCTGCCGCCATTCCATGCGTGGCAGCAAACTCTAACTTGTTTTGTTCACGGCATGACACCAGACGGGAAAAGCAAAGGCCTGTACACTTCTCGCCGGCTTTCCGCGTGAACAAGTGCAGTGATGCCGTCAATACAGGAACGTAAGAAAAAGACATGAATCATCCAAGCTAAACTCTAAACTTTTAACTCTAAACTGAGAAATATGACACTAACCGATTTCATAGAGCGCCTGCGCCTGCCTTTCCAGGACGACAAGGAGTTGCGCCTGTCGTTGAGGCAGATCATGGGTTTCTATCCGCACAACATAGAACACTACAAAATAGCCCTGACGCACAAAAGCAGCGGCCAGCGCAACGACAAAGGCAAGCCCCTGAATAACGAGCGGCTGGAGTTCCTCGGCGATGCCATGCTCGACGCCGTCGTGGGGCATATTGTCTTTGAGCGTTTCAAAGGCAAGCGCGAAGGTTTCCTCACCAACACCCGCTCGAAGCTCGTCAGTCGCGAATCGCTGGGCAAGCTGGCACACGAGATGGGGCTCGACGAGCTCATACAGAGCAAGGGCCAGCAGCAGCGGGCACACAACAGTTACATGGCCGGCAACGCCTTCGAGGCACTCGTCGGAGCCATCTACCTCGACTTGGGCTACGATGCCGTGCGCCGTTTCATGGAGCAGCGCATCCTGAAGCAGATGGTGAACATCGACACGGTGGCCTACAAGGAGGTAAACTTCAAGTCGAAGCTGTTGGAGTGGACGCAGAAGAACCGCGTCCGCATGGAATACCGTATGCTGAAGCAGACAACCGACGACAAAGGCTCTCCCATCTTCGGTTTCCAGGTCTTCATTGAGGGCGTGGAAGGCGGCAAGGCTCAGGGCTACTCTAAGAAAGAGGCGCAGCAGCTGTCGTCGAAAGAGACGCTGGAGCGCCTGCGCCGCGAGCCGCAGTTCATCGACAGCATCTTCGCAGCGAAGTCTGAGCGCACGAAGATGGAAGAGGAGCCCACCACGGCCGCTCCTAACATCGACGATTTCTCTGAAGCCCCGGTAGTGGCAGAAAGTCCCAAAGTCTCGAAGGCTCCAAAAGACTCTGTTGCCTCAAAAGACCCTGTTGCCTCAAAAGGCTCAGCTGCTTCAAAAGGCTCAGCTGCTTCAGTTGCTCCTAAAGTCGTGGAAGCCCCGGAAGCTGCAGCTGCCGATGATGGCGACGAGTTTGACCTCTCTGACATCACGCACAATCCTGCGGAGCTGTCAAAGGAGGAAATCATTGCCGCCGCAGAAGCCGCTGCCTTCGCTGAACAATAATACTAACCAAGCCGTGCGCATGGCGGTTCTACCGTCTGCAGCATCTCTCCCCAACCTTATACCTGGCGGCAATCCCGCCAGGTTTTCCAAAAACAACTACTGAGAAAACTTGAGACACTATCAGCTAACCCTCCTCTCACTCTTCATCGCTCTCGCCACGCTGGCCGACGACAGGCGTGACTGGGAGAATGTTGCTGTGTTACATGTCAACCGTGAACCGGCACGTGCCTACTTCATCCCTTACGGCGAGACCCCCGGCGACCGTACGCTCTTGCTCAATGGCGACTGGAAGTTCCGCTGGACGAAGACACCCGAGGAACGCATATCGTCGTTTTACCGCACTGACTTCGACGCCTCATCGTGGGACACCTTCACCGTTCCTGCCAACTGGGAGGTGAACGGCTACGGCACGCCCATCTACGTCTCTGCCGGCTATCCCTTTAAGATTGACCCGCCCTATGTCACCCGTGAGCCGAAAAAAGATTGGACCACCTATGAGGAGCGCAATCCTACGGGCCAATACCGCCGCACTTTCACCCTGCCCGATGACTGGGGGTGCAGTCCGGTATGTCGTGATACCATCGCAACAAACAAAAACAACGGCCAGACATTCCTCCGCTTCGAGGGGGTGATGTCGGCCTTCTACGTCTGGCTCAACGGCCACTATGTCGGCTATTCGCAAGGCTCGATGGAACCCTCAGAGTTCAACGTCACTCCTTATATTCAGAAAGGTGAGAACCAGATAGCCGTTGAGGTGTACAAATACAGCGACGGCTCCTACCTCGAAGACCAGGACTTCTGGCGCTTCGGGGGCATCCACCGCGACATTCTCCTCTACTATACGCCCGACATCCGACTGCGCGACATCGCCGTCAGAACCATCCCCGATGCCGGAGCGGCCCTTAACACTGCCCACGAGGGGCAAGGCCAAGGGTGGGAGCTGTGTCTCAATCCATCCTTCTCCGTCTACAACGGCGAGACGGGCGAGGGCTACCGCCTTGTCGCCACACTCTATGACGGCGACAGCCCTGTCTGCAGCAGTGATGTTGCGGCCAGCGAAGTCCTCGACCTTGACCATAAAGCGGCCCGCATGAACGAGTGGTTCCCGCAGCGCGGCCACCGTAAGTTCGAGCGCATGGCGCTACACGTCGACCATCCACGCCTTTGGAGCGTCGACCATCCCAACCTCTACGTCCTCCGTCTCCAGTTGCAAGACCAGGACGGCACCGTCATCGAGCAAGTCCATCAGCGCGTCGGTTTCCGCGACATTCGCATCCGTGGCGGCCAGCTGCTCATCAATGGTGAGCCCATCAAGATTCGTGGTGTCAACCGCCATGAGCATGACCCTCACCGTGGCCGCGTCATGACGGAGGAGCTGATGCTGAAAGACCTGCAGCTGATGAAGGAAGCCCACATCAACGCCGTGCGCCTCGCCCACTATCCCAACTGTCCACGCTGGTACGAACTGTGCGATTCCATAGGCATGTATGTCATGGACGAGGCCGACTGCGAGACCCACGGCCTGCGCGGCACGCTGGCCTCAACGCCGGAGTGGGCCGATGCCTTCCTTGACCGCGCCATCCGCATGGCCGAGCGCGACAAAAACCATCCCTGCATCATCTTCTGGAGCCTTGGCAACGAGAGTGGCTACGGCCCCAACCACGCTGCCATGTCGGCTTGGCTCCATGAGTTCGACCCCACGCGCCCTGTCCACTATGAAGGCGCACAGGGAGAGATGCCCAACGGTAGCGACCCTTCCACAGTCGATGTCATCTCCCGCTTCTATCCCCGCGTCATGCAGGAATACCTCAACCCCGGTATTCCCGAAGGCAGCGACCAGGAGCGGGCCGAGAACGCCCGTTGGGAGCGCCTCTTGGAGATTGCCGGGCGCGAAGGCGACTGGTGTACTTGGGTTGGCTCCGATGGCGGGCCGCGCCCCGTGCTCACCAGCGAGTATGCCCACGCCATGGGCAACGCCATGGGCAACTTCCAGGAGTATTGGGACGAAATCAACAGCCACCCGCGTATGCTGGGAGGCTTCATCTGGGACTGGGTAGACCAAGGCATCATCCGCGACGGCAAGGTGCTCTATGGCGGCGACTTTGGCGACAAGCCTAACCTCAAGGCTTTCTGCCTGAACGGCATCGTGATGTGCGACCGCACTCTCACACCCAAATACTATGAGGTGCAGACGGTCTATGGAGGTGAGCAGACAGAGGCACGAAGTGAGAGTAAGGACAGGCCGCAGCCGTCCAAGAAGCAAGCGCTCACCCCTCACCTCTCTCTTCTCGCCTCTGCCATACGCCCGCAGGTCTTCCGTGCTCCCACCGACAACGACCGCAGCTTCGGCAACTGGCTGGCAAAGGACTGGCAGCGCTGCGGCCTCGACACGCTGACCATCCCCATGACGATGGAGCAGGACGGCAACGAGCTCACCTTTTCTTTCACCATACCCGACGGTCTGCCTGAGCTGCCGCGCCTCGGCATTGTCATTGAACTGCCACGCGAATACGAGCAGCTGACATGGTACGGCCGTGGCCCGTGGGACAACTATCCTGACCGCAAGGCTTCCTGTCCCATCGCCCTGTGGAAGAGCACCGTCAGCGAGCAGTACGTCCATTATCCGCGTCCGCAGGACAGTGGCAATCACGAAGACTGCACGCTCGTAGAACTGAAGACGAAGAAAGGCAAGAAGCTCCGCATCGAGGCTGTCGACAGCGCTTTCTCCTTCTCCGCGCTCCCCTTCTCCGCCCAGTACATCGCCAGCAAGACTCACGACTACGAACTGGAAGATCAAGGCAAGACCTATCTCAGCATCGACTGTGCCGTCATGGGCCTTGGCAACAGCAGCTGCGGCCCCGGCGTGCTGAAGAAATACAGCATCGACAAAAGTAAGCAGCACCAGTTGCGTATCAGAATCTATTCCAATACACGTTCATCCATCAACACAACCGTTAACCCATAGCTCATGAGACGCCTCCTCTTCTTACTTCTTACTTCTTACTTCTTACTTAACAACATAGCGGCGCAGGAGACCCAGCGTCTCTACCTCAGCGGCACGGGCTGCGACGACTTGGTGGAGTGGGACTTCAAATGTACTGATGGCCGGCAAAGCGGCGAGTGGACAAAGATTGGCGTGCCCTCGTGCTGGGAGCTGCAGGGCTTTGGCACCTATCAGTACGGGATGCGCTTCTACGGCAAGGCTACGCCTGAGGGCATCGCCGATGAGAAAGGTCTCTACAAGACCGAGTTCACGCTGCCGCAGGAGTGGCAGGGACGGCAGATTCTGCTCGTCTTCGAGGCGGTCTTCACCGATGCCAACGTCACCATCAACGGGCGCAAGGCGGGCAAGGGCCTCTATCAGGGCGGCTTTACGAGGCACACCATCGACGTGAGCGACCGTGTGTTCTTCGGCACAAAGAAGAACCTCCTGGAGGTGGAGGTCTCAAAAGAGAGCGCCAACCCGCAGGTGAACATGGCCGAGCGGCGTGCCGACTACTGGAACTTCGGCGGCATCTGGCGCCCTGTGTTCATCGTCAGCAAACCCATGCAGAACATCAGCCGCGTAGCCATCGACGCGAAGGCCGACGGCCGCTTTCAGGCCGACGTGTTCCTCAGCCGAGCCCTCCCTTCCTGTCAGCTGTGTGTCGACATTGTCGATGCCAACGGGAAAAAGGCCACCAGCCCCGCCGTCACCGTAGCCAGCGACCAGGCCCGCCTCGACTTCACGGTGAAGACCCCGAAGCTCTGGACGGCCGAGACACCCAACCTCTACACCGCCGTCTTCACACTGAAGGACGCGCAGGGCAAGACGCTCCACGTGGAGCGCCAGAAGTTCGGCTTTCGCACCATCGAATACCGCCACTCTTACAACGGTGATGACGGCGACGGCGTCTTCATCAACGGCCAGAAGGTGATTATGAAGGGCGTCAACCGCCACTCGTTCCGCCCCGAGACTGGCCGCGCGCTGTCGAAAGCGAAGAACGTCGAGGATGTCAAGCTGATAAAGGGCATGAACATGAACGCCGTGCGCCTCTCTCACTACCCCGCCGACCCGGAGTTCCTTGACGCCTGCGACTCCCTCGGCCTCTATGTGGAGTGCGAGCTGCCGGGCTGGCACAATGCCCACGAGACCATCGTTGGCACGCAGATAGCCGAGGAGATGGTGACGCGCGACGTCAACCACCCCAGCATCATCTTCTGGAGCAACGGCAATGAGGGCGGCTTCAACTACGAGTTAGAATCCGTCTTCACAAAGTTAGACCCGCAGCAGCGCGTCGTCCTCTACCCCTGGGCCAACCGCAACGGCTTCGAGACGAAGCACTATCGCTCATGGGGCGAGACGGCGGAATACATGCGCCAGAAGGAGATCTTCATGCCCACCGAGTTCCTCCACGGCCTCTACGACGGTGGCCACGGCGCCGGCCTTAAGGACTACTGGCAGCTGATGATGAACAACGAGCGCTGCGCTGGTGGCTTCCTCTGGGACCTGATGGACCAGGCCGTGCTGCGTACCGACCAGAACGGCATCCTGGATCCCGTGGGCAACTTCGGCGCTGACGGCATCGTAGGCCCGCACATGGAGAAGGAAGGTTCGTTCTACACCATCAAGGAGATATGGAGCCCCGTGCAACTGCGCTATGGCGTGCCCCCCAATGCCGAGGATGGCGAGAGCATCGTCGAAGTGCGCAATGCCTATGACTTTACCAATCTGAAGGACTGCCGATTCACGGGCAGGCTACTGGCTATGCCCAAATACGGCGAAACGAGCCTTCGCACCTTAAAGGAATTCAACATACCCGCTCCGTCTCTTGGCCCCGGCCAGCACTCATGGCTTTGGGATTTAAAAGCCAAAGACGAGGAGGTACTCAGCATCACCGCCACCGACCCGAACGGCGAAGAAATATTCACCTGGGTATGGCCGGTTATCAAGAAGGAAGATAAGGCCACAGAGCAGCCTGCCCATCAGCCAGAATGGCAGCTTAGCTCGCAGGAGACCGACAGCGAGCTGACCGTCACCGCAGGCCCCGCCACCTATACCTTCTCCAAAAAGACTGGCCATCTGCTACGAGTGCAGACCTCCGGCCACACCTACTCCCTGGCCAATGGTCCCCGCTTCGTGGCCGCCAAGCGCAGTGACCGCTCACAGGACGGTTTCTACAACCACGACGACAAGCAGGCTTTTCAGAAGAAAACGCTCTACACCGAATACGAAGACCAAGGCACCTTCCAACGCTTCTCCATGAGCAAAAACACACTGACCGCCTACTACGACCACGGCTCCATGGGCCACGCCATCTGGCGGTTCCATAACGACGGAAGCGTCAACCTGCAAGTCACGGCTACCTTCAACGGCGTCGTTGACCTGATGGGCATCTGCTTCGACTATCCCGAGGGAAAGGTGAAGAGCAAACGATGGGTGGGCAGCGGCCCTTACCGGGTGTGGCAGAACCGCATGGAAGGCCCACAGTATGGCTACCATGAGACGGCCTACAACGACCCTATCCCCGGTGAATCATGGCAATACCCTGAATTCAAAGGCTACTTTGCCAACGTCGACTGGATGCAGGTTGAGACCACCGAGGGTCACATAGGCATTGAGCCGGAAAAGACCTTTGAGAACCCCGGAGTGAACGGATACGATACCGAAATGGACTGGATGCACTTCGAGACCATAGAACAATTCGGCAACGAGCCACGCCTCACCTTGCCCTTTATCGGCATCTACACCCCGCGCGATGGCCGCGACCATCTGCTCTACGACCTGCCGCAGACGGGCCTCGCGCTGCTCAGCGTCATCCCCGCCGTGCGCAACAAGGTGAACACCACCGACCTCAACGGCCCCTCGGCTCAACCCCATTTCGTGCAGGGTCCCCACATCTACGAGGCATGGCTCCGATTCGAATAGCACACCATCAATATGACCGTGTAGAAACACACCAAAAAAGCCTAAAAACAGATGGAAAAAAATCTAGGCTACTTTTGAAAAAATCTAGGCTACTTTTGAAAAAATCTAAGCTACTTTTGAAAAAGACTCAATTAGCCTGTTTGGCGGCGTTATTTTTTCTGACGACCGGACAGGTGATGGCAGGCAAGCAAGAGGCCTGTCCACAGGACAGCAAGCCCTGGACGTTCTGGTACTGGATGTACGGCGCCGTCAGCGAGGCTGGCATTCGTGCCGACCTGCAGGCGATGAAGGACGTGGGGCTCGGCGGCTGCTATCTCATGCCCATACGCGGCACGGAACAGGCTCCCAAAGACCTGCCGCCACTGCCCGGCGAGCCGGCACAACAGCTGACACCACGCTTCTGGCAGCTCATCGACTACGCCATGCAGCAGGCCGACAGCCTCGGCCTGAAAATGGGCTTCCATATCTGCGACGGCTTCGCCCTGGCTGGCGGACCGTGGATAACGCCCGAGGAATCTATGCAGCAAGTGGTATGGAGCGACACCGTCGTCGCACTTGATGACCTCAGACTTAAGCGGAGCTTGACAGAAAAAACAACATATCCGCGCGAGGAGGCGGTGCCTGAGTCGCTACTGCCCGCCCCAGCTGTCAGCCCTGGCGTCTACTATGAGGACATCGCCACCTTCGTCTGTCCCGTATGGGGCGATGCCATCGTCCCCACACCCAGCGTCTCCGGCACCATAAAACCCGACGAGAAAGGCACTTTCCGCGCCACGCAGCCAGGCTACATCCAGTTCACCTACGACAGCCCCGTCACCGTGCGCAGCGTCGAGCTGTTCCCCTCGGCCAACAATATCCAGACGCAGCGCCTGCTCGTCCAAGCCAGCACCGACGACAGCGGCACATCGTTTCGCGACGTGCGTCAGCTCACGCCGCCGCGCCAGGGCTGGCAGAACACCAATACCGCCATTCCCCTGCGCCACAACGCCAACCACTACACCTACGCCCTGCCCGAAACCACGGCGCGTCATTTCCGCTTTGTCTGGACGCCCGAGGGCAGTGAGCCAGGCGCCGAAGACCTTGATGCCGCGAAGTGGAGTCCCGTGCTGAAGATGAACGACATCCGCCTCTCCGCCCAGCCCGTCATCGACCAGTACGAGAGCCTCAACGGCAGCTTCTGGCGCCAGCCTGAGGGGAGGGGTGCTGTGGGTGCTATGAGTCCTATGGGTCTTATGGGTCCTATGGGGCCTATGAGTCCTATGGGGGGGGCTGGCCCTACTGCTCTGCGCATCCTGCGCATTGGCCATGCCTCCACAGGCCACACCAATGCCACGGCCGGCGGTGCACGGGGCTTAGAGTGCGACAAGTTCTCAGCCGCTGCCGTGTCGAAGCAGGTGGACAGCTGGTTTGGGGCCTTCATGCAGCGCCCTCACAGCAGCGTGGTGAAATACATGCACGTCGACTCATGGGAGTGCGGCTCGCAGAACTGGAGCCGCAACTTCGCCGCTGAGTTTCAGAAGCGCCGCGGCTACGACCTGCTGCCCTTCCTGCCCGTCTATGCCGGTGTGCCCATCGACGCCATGCCCGAGGCCCAGGCCCTCGGCATCAGCAGCGAGCAGGTGCTGCGTGACGTGCGCCTCACTGTCAACGACCTCATACAGGACATCTTCTTCGCCACGGTAGCTGGGAAAGCACGGCAATACGGCGTGTCACTCTCTGCCGAGAGCGTCGCTCCGACGATGGTCAGCGACGGCATGCAGCACTACAAGGCGGTGGACGCGCCAATGGGAGAGTTCTGGCTGAACTCGCCCACGCACGACAAGCCCAACGACATGCTCGACGCCATCAGCGGGGCTCACGTCTATGGCAAGAACATCGTTCAGGCTGAGGGATTCACCGAGGTGCGCGGCGTGTGGGACGAGACGCCCGCCTCGCTCAAGACGCTGCTCGACAGGCAGCTGGCGTCTGGCATGAACCGACTGTTCTTCCACGTCTTTGCCCACAACCCGTGGACGGACCGCAAACCCGGTATGACCCTCGACGGGATAGGACTTTTCTTCCAGCGCGACCAGACGTGGATGCCTGAAGCCAAGGCCTTCGTCGACTATGTCACGCGCTGCCAGCAGCTGTTGCAGCGGGGCACGCCGGTGGTCGACATCGCTGTCTATACCGGCGACGGCATGCCACGCCGTGCCTGGCGTCCGGAGCAATTGGTCGACATGCTGCCCGGTCTCATCGGCAGCGAGCGCGTAGCAGCCGAGCATGAGCGTCTCGCCAACGCCGGCCAGCCGATGGAGGAGAGTCCCGTAGGCGTGAAGCACAGCGCGAACATCGCCGACCCCGCCGCCTGGGTCAACGCCCTCGGCGGCTACAACTTCGACTCGATGAACCCTGATGGCCTGATGGCTTATGGGGCCTATGAGTCCTATGGGTCTTATGGGGCCTATGAGTCCTATGAGACCTATAAGTCCTATGAGACCTATAAGTCCCATAAGACCCATGAGTCCCATAAGACCTCTGCTCCTCCCTGCTACCCTGTGCTCGTGATGCCGCAGGGGCTTCAACTTTCTCCTGAAACAAAAGCCCGCGCTGATGAGCTGAGGAAGCAGGGCGTCATCGTCATCGACGAACCGCTTCACGACTCGGCCATCGCAGGCCTGCCGCCCGATGTGCAGCTGCCACCCGGCATCGCCTTCTGCCACCGCCGCGATGGTGCGAAGGACATCTATTTCCTCAGCAACCAGCAGGATGAGGAGCGGCGCTTCACGGCCACTTTCCGCTGTGCTTCGAAGAACGTCATGTTCTATGACCCGCTCAAAAACCGTTATTTCATCGATGTCAACGATGTCATCAGCAGCGACTCGCTCACCGCTATGTATGTCAGGATGGAGCCCCGGCAGTCGTTGTTCGTCCTCTTTGGCGAGGACAGCATCCGGCCAAAGCTCACTGCCCGCTGGCATCAGCCGATGGTGGGTCCCGACATGCCGAAGACTGTCTTCAAATGGAAGACCAAAGGCTGGCAGCTGTCCTTCAAGGAGAACGGCGTCAAGCTGAAGAGCGACACCCTCTTCTCGTGGGCTGGCCACAAGAAACCCGAGGTGCGCTACTACAGCGGACATGTGCGCTACAGCACCACGCTCGACTATCATGGCGAGAACGTCATGAACCGTGTCGTCCTTGACTTAGGCGATGTGCGCGACATGGCTCACGTATGGCTAAACGGCCATGACCTGGGCGTGCTGTGGCTACCGCCATACACCGTCGATGTCGACGGCTATCTGCGCGAAGGCAAGAACGAACTGGTGGTTGAGGTCGTCAACACTTGGCACAACGCCCTGCGCGGCGCCGACCGCGGCACTCCGCCCTACGACGGCATCTGGACCAACGCCAAATATCGCACCAAGGGCGACGACCTCCTGCCCGCCGGACTCTTAGGCCCTGTGAAACTGAGTATGGAATATTGACCATTGAACATTGAGAATATGACCAAACGGATTATCTGCGCATTACTCACGCTCATCGCTGTGTCAGCAAGAGCAGAGATCAAAATGCCTGCCTTCTTCGCCGACGGCATGGTGCTGCAGCAGCAGACGTCATGCCGGCTCTGGGGCACTACCGCCAAGAGCGCCACCGTCAGCATCATCACATCATGGGACAAGCAGGCCTATCAGGTGAAAGCCGCCAGCGACGGTGCCTTCGAGGTTCTGCTGCGCACGCCCGAGGCTGGCGGCCCTTTCACCATCACGCTGAGCGAGAAGAGCGCGCAGCCCTCAACCCTCAGCCTGACTTGCTACGTCGGTGAGGTGTGGCTGTGCTCTGGACAGTCGAACATGGAGATGCCGATGAAGGGGTTCAAGGGCCAGCCCGTAGAGGGCGCAACGGAAGAGTTGCTGCACGGCCGCGACTCGCTGCTGCATCTCTTCACCGTGAAGCGCAACCCGCAGCTGCTGCCCCAGAGCGATGTCACCGGACAGTGGAGCGAGGCCGAGACAGCCAGCGTGCGCGACTTCTCTGCCACAGCCTATTTCTTCGGCCGTGCGCTGCGCCGTCAGCTCGGCGTGCCCGTGGGCCTCATCTGCACGGCTTTCGGCGGCTCAGCCTGCGAGGCATGGATGCGGGCCGAATGGCTGCGCGCCTTCCCGCAGGTGCAGCAGACCATCGCCGAGGAGGACGTCAAGCGCCTGCAGCAGCGCTGTCCCACAGCACTCTACAACGGTCAGCTGGCACCGCTCGTCGGCTACGCCATCCGAGGCGCCATCTGGTATCAGGGCGAGGACAACGTGCCGCGATACAGTTTCTATGCGCCCTTGCTGAAGGCCATGGTTGAGGGCTGGCGCTCCGACTGGCAGCAGGGCGACTTCCCCTTCTATTACTGTCAGATAGCCCCTTACGACTACAGCCTCATCGACTGGAGCGGCAGCCAGTATCTGCGCGAGCAGCAATTGCAGGCCGAGGCGCTCATCAGTCATGCGCGCATGGCGGTGCTCCTTGACGCCGGTCTGGAATACGGCATCCATCCACGGAAGAAACGCATGGCCGGCGAGCGCTTGGCCCTTCTGGCTCTCAGCAACACCTACGGCGTGAAGGGCCTGCCCGACTTTGCCGCCTACTCCTCCGTGGAGTTCAGGGGCGACACCGCCGTCGTGGCCTTCGACCGCTCGAAGGAATGGGTCTATTTCGAGAACGGTACGACGAGCAACAACTTCGAGGTGGCCGGCGAAGACCGCATCTTCCATCCGGCAGAGGTATGGACTAGCCGCAACCGCGTCTACGTGCGCAGTGCCGACGTGAAGAAACCTGTGGCCGTGCGCTACGCCTTCCACGACTGGGTCGTCGGCGACCTCATGCACGACGGGCTGCCCGTGTCTTCCTTCCGCACCGACGACTGGTAGTTTTCGCTTACTTGGATGATTTGGTATGATGAAAACGCCATCTGTATTTTCGTCATTTGAGCGGCCTGAGCGGCCGCCACTGCTTAAAAAAAAGGAATATATGTATCGACTTCTCTTCCTCATGCTGATGCCTTTGTGCATGGCAGCAAAGAATGAACCGTTCACGCTGACGGTAGAGCCCGGCGAGTACACCATCGAGCAGGCCCTGCAGCAGGCGCGCCTGGCCCGGCTGCATGGCAGTGTGCAGGACGGTTTTGTCGTTCTGAAGCTCCAGCCCGGCACCTACCGCCTGTCGCAGCCCGTCATCCTGCGACCCGAGGACAGCGGCACGCGCATAGTGGCCGAGGGCGATGTGCGCCTCAGCGGCGGCGTGGCCATCGGCGGCTGGCGCAGGCAAGGCCGGCTGTGGGTGGCCGATGTCCCCCTGTGGAACGGGCGCCCATTGGAGTTTCGCCAGCTCTGGGTGAACGGCAGGAAAGCCGTGCGTGCCCGCGACGTCAGCGACTTCGAGCAGATGCACCGCATCCTCAGCGTCGACAAGCAGCGCGAAATCATCTACGTGCCCCGTCAGGCAGTAGCCAAACTCTCAGCTCTCATCTCTCAACCCTCATCTCTCAACTCTCAACCCTCATCTCTCAACCCTCAACTCTCATCTCTCAACCCTCAACTCTCATCTCTCAACTCTCAACTCTCAACTATAGAGATGGTGCTTCACGAGATGTGGTGCATCGCCAACCTGCGCATCAAAGGCATCACTGTGCAGGGCGATTCCGCAGCCCTGACGTTCCACCAGCCTGAGAGCCATGTCCACTTCATGCACCCCTGGCCGTCGCCGATGGTCACGCCCGACGGTCAGCACAACTCCGCCTTCTACCTGACAGGCGCGAAGGAACTGTTGGACCAGCCCGGCGAGTGGTGGCTTGACGTCCGCGCGCAGAAGCTCTACTACATGCCGCTGCCTGGCGAGGACATGCGGACAGCTGAGGTCATAGCCCCTGCCTTGGAGACGCTGCTGATGGCAGAGGGCACGCCCGACGAACCCGTGAAGGACGTCACACTCGAAGGAATAACCTTTGAGCACGCCACGTGGCTGCGCCCCAGCATCAAGGGCCACGCCCCCCTGCAGGCCGGCATGTATATGATTGAGGCATACAAGATTCGCCCGCAAATCAGCCGTCCCAACGGCGACCACAAGCTCGACAACCAAGGGTGGGTGGGCCGCCCCGCTGCCGCCGTCGCCGTCAACTGCGCCACCAACCTGCGTTTCGAGGGCTGCACCTTCCGCCATACGGCCTCCACGGCCCTCGACTGCCATCGCTATGTCGACGGAGGAACCATTGACCGTTGCACGTTCAGCGACATCGGCGGCACGGCCATCCTTGCGGGCAGCTTCGGTCCTGAGGGCCACGAGGCGCATCTGCCATATAATCCCTTCGACCGCCGAGAAATATGCACGGGCCTCGTCATCAGCAACAACCGCATCGACGATGCCGCCAACGAGGACTGGGGCTGCCTCGGCATCGGCGCCGGCTTTGTGCGCGGCATCCGCATCCTGCACAATGAGGTGAGCAACGTCAGCTACACCGGCATCAGCGTCGGATGGGGATGGAACCAGCAGCCCTGTGCCATGGCCGACAACGTGGTGCGTGGCAACTACATCCACCACTACGCCCGCCACATGTACGACACCGCCGGCATCTACACCCTGGGCGCACAGCCGCACACCATGGTCGAGGAGAATGTCGTGGACAGCATCTACAGTCCCGGCTACGTGCACGACCCCGAGCACTGGTTCTATCTCTACACCGACGAGGGCAGCAGCGGCATCACCGTGCACCGCAACTGGACGCCCGCCGAGAAGTTCCTGAAGAATGCCAACGGCCCCGGCAACACCTGGGAGGACAACGGCCCGCTGGTCAACGACAGCATCAAGCACAAAGCCGGCCCCCCTAAAAGCCATGACCATTGACCGTCAGATTCTGCGCTTGGCATTGCCCAGCATCGTGTCGAACATCACGGTGCCGCTGTTGGGGCTGTGCGATGTGGCCATCATGGGCCATGTGGGCGGCGCACGGCATATCGGCGCCATCGCTGTCGGCTCGATGATCTTCAATGTCATGTACTGGCTGTTCGTCTTCCTGCGGATGAGCACCAGCGGACTGACGGCGCAGGCCTACGGCGCCGGGCGCTGGGACGTGACACGGCATGTGCGGCGCCGACACCTGACGATGGCCCTCTGCTTCGGCGCGGCCATCATCGTCTTGCAGGAGCCGTTGCGCATGCTCACCTTCTGGCTGATGCAGGCCGAGGACGATGTCGCGGCACTCTGCACGCCATATTATTATATATGTATATGGGGCGCGCCCGCCGTGCTGGGCCTCTACGTGGTGACGGGCTGGCTTGTCGGCATGCAGAACACGCGCCTGCCCATGGTCATTGCCATCGGGCAGAACGTGGTGAACATCGCCACGTCGTTGGTGCTGGTGCTCGTCTTCCACATGGGCATCGTGGGCGTGGCCATCGGCACCTTGGTGGCGCAGTGGGTGGGGTTTCTGACAGCAATAGTAGCCCCCCTGTCGTCCCCCGAGGGGGACACATTACCCTGCAAACAGACAAATGAAGCCCCCTTGGGGGCAGTAGGGGGGGCTTTTTTCCTCCGCACAGTGTGCTTGGTCAGCGTGAACCTTTATTTCACGTCGGCGGGAGCGGCGCAGGGAGCGCTCATTCTGGCGGCCAACACGCTGCTGATGCAGTTCTTCACCCTCTACAGCTACATGACCGACGGCTTTGCCAACGCTGGCGAGGCCCTGGCCGGCCGTTACGTGGGAGCAGGCGATGCTGCCATGCTCAGGCTGACCATACGCCACCTGTTCCTCTGGGGCTTCATCATGGCCTTGACCTTTACCGTCGTCTATGCCCTAGGCGGCACGACGCTGCTGCGCCTGCTGACCACCGACAGCGACGTCGTCCGTATGGCGCAACACTATCTGCCTTGGGCCGTCGCCATTCCTTTTGCGGGCATGGCAGCCTTCGTGTGGGACGGCATCTTCATTGGCATGACGCGAGCCAAAGGCATGTTGGTGGCCTGTTTCGTGGCAGCCGTGGTGTTCTTCGCGCTGTGGCTGCTGCTGGCGCCGACGATGCACAACGATGCCCTCTGGCTGGCTTTCATCGCATTTCTGACAATGCGCGGTGTGGTACAAACAATAGAAGCAATATGAGAACAGCAATCATCGGCGGAGGAGCGGCAGGCTTCTTCCTGGCCATCAACCTGAAGGAGATGATGCCTGCGATGGATGTGGTCATCATCGAGAGCGCGCAGAAGGTGCTGCGCAAGGTGGCGGTGAGCGGCGGTGGGCGCTGCAACGTGACAAACACCTTCGAGGGCATCCGCGACCTGAAGGAGGTCTACCCACGCGGCCACCGGCTGTTGGGCCGGCTGTTCCGCACATTCAGTCCGCAAGACACATGGCAGTGGTTCGAGCACCGAGGCGTAAGGCTGACCGCACAGCCCGACCACTGCGTCTTTCCCATGTCGCAGGATGCACACACCATCATCAACCTCTTCTTGGCCGAGGCACGACGCCTGGGCGTCACTGTCAAGACTGGATGCCGCATCACAACGCTCGACGAGACAGCCGATTTCGGCAACGTCTGCGTGACCACCGGCGGCCAGCCCCATGCCGAGAACCTGCACTGGTTAGGGCAGGACATCGTCGAGCCGGTGCCGTCGCTCTTCACGCTCAGCATTGCCGACCCGTCGCTGAACGCCCTCACAGGTACTGTCATTCCCTGCGCCACAGCCTTCATCCCCGGCACAAAGCTCCGGGCCGACGGGCCGCTGCTGCTGACGCACTGGGGCATGAGCGGCCCCGCCATTCTGCGGCTGTCGAGCTATGCGGCACGCCATCTGGCGGAATGTGGCTACCAGTCGCCGCTGATGGTGAACTGGGCAAGCGTCACCGAGGCGGAGGCGACGCAGGCCATCGGCGGCCTTGCGAAGCAGTGTGCTCAGAAGATGCTCACCACCGTGGCGCCGTTGCAGTTGCCGCAGCGCCTATGGGTCTATCTGTGCGAGAAAGCCCTCGGGCAGCGTGCCCATGCGCCGTGGGGCAGCATGAACGCGAAGGAGCAGCGCCGATTAGTCAACGTGCTGGTGGCTGACGAATATCGCACCAGCGGCCGTGCGCCCCACCGCGACGAGTTCGTCACCTGCGGCGGCGTGTCACTCTCGGCCGTCAACGCCAACACTTTGGAGAGCCGCACACGTCCCGGCCTCTACTTCGCCGGCGAGGTGCTCGACATCGACGGCGTCACGGGCGGCTTCAACTTCCAAGCCGCATGGACCACCGCCTTCACGGTGGCCAGCGCCATCGCAACCAAGGCAGGAGCCGATTTCTTGTTACCTTGACGACACAACAACCTTCTTATTGCCTGTGATGTAGATGCCCTTGGCGGAATGTAAGGACAGGGCATCGGGGCTGGCGGCGACCCAACGCCCCAGCAGGTCATAGGCCGCATGGCCGGTGCCGTTCACCTCAGTGCGGGGTGAACGGATGGCTGACTGCAGGTTTGACGTGAAGCGGTAGGTGCCTGAGCCGAGGCGGAACACATGGCAGCCGTCGGCATAGCCCACATACTCCACGCCCTCGGCCTGAGCGGCGGGCTTCCCGCTCTCATAGACCGGCGTCTGCGCATCGGCGGCGGGCAGGTGCAGCGTGGCAGTGGCATTGGCGGGAACGGTGCACTCATAGGTCAGGGCATCCTGGCCGTCGGCCTGCCATGCTGAGCGGATGTCGCCGTAGTAGCTGTGGTGATGGCCTGCGGCATGGGTGATGAGCGGCTGGCCGTCGGGCAGCGTGGTGCGGCGGTCGGGCTGCGGTTGCAGGATGATATGGCGGAAGCCCGGAGCCTCGGGGTCGTACTCTATGCCGAGCATGTAGCGGTACATCCATTCGCCGACGGCACCGTAGGCATAGTGGTTGAACGAGTTCATGCCGGGGTCGCCGAAGCCTGTCTCACGGGTATAGCTGTTCCAGCGCTCCCAGATGGTGGTGGCGCCCTGGTCGACGCTGTAGAGCCATGAGGGGCAGTCGCGCTGCAGCAGCAGGTCGTAGGCAAGGTCGGTCATGCCGAAGCTCGACAGCGTGGTGTTGAGGATGGCCGTGCCGGCAAAGCCCGTGTTGAGCTTGTACTTGTTGCGGACGATGAGCGTTGAGAGGCGGTTCTTGATGGTGTTCAGCTCGGTGCCCTCCTCTAATAGGTTGAACGCCAAGGCCATCAGATAGGCCGTCTGTGTGTTCTGCCTGATGGTGGGGCTGATGTAGCGCGAGCGGAACTCGGCCTTGATGTTCTGATAGAGTTGCTCGTACTTCACCGCGTTCTGTGCATAGACATCGTCCTCGCTCTGGCTGAGACGGCGCGACATGTAGGCCATGAGCTGCGCGTCGAGGGCGTAGTAGGCCACGGCGATGTAGCGTGTGTCGGTGGTGACGAAGGAGAGCCAGTCGCCCCAGGTCAGTCCGCCGCCGTTGTACTTGTAGCCGTCGAACACCTGTGTGGCGAGGTAGTCCATGTAGCGCTCCATCGACTCATAGTTCTGTCGCAGCGCCTCGATGTTGCCCGTCATCACATAGATGTTGTAGGGCACGAGGATGCCGGCATCGGCCCAAACGCACTGGCCGAAGGGCGTGCCCCAGCACTCGGGGGCCACGCCGGGATAGGCGCCTTCAGCGTTCTGGCCGTCGCGCATGTCCTGCATCCACTTCAGGTAGAACGAGCACATGTTGGCATTGAAGAGGCCGGTGCGCGAAAAAACCTGCGTGTCGGCCGTCCAGCCTAAGCGCTCGTCGCGCTGCGGGCAGTCGGTGGGGATGCTGAGCAGGTTGCCGCGCTGGCCCCAGGTGATGTTGGAGAACAGCTGGTTGACCAGTTCATTGCTGGTTTTGAGCGAGCCGGCGTCGTCGGTCGACGAGCTGATGGGCTGTGCCACGATGCTGAGCAGTTCGATGTCGGACGACGGCGTAATCTCACAATAGCGGAAACCGTAGAAGGTGGTCGAGGGATGATACTGCTCGCCGTCGGCGTCGCCACGCAGGGTGTAGTGGAGCGACGCCTTGGCCGAGCGGAGATTGGCCAGATAAGGTGTGCCGCCGGGCCCGTCGTTGCCGCGGCTGCGCGAGCCGTCGTCGTTGAGCATCTCGACGAAGCGCATTCTCAGGCTGCAGCCGGCCTGGCCCTTCACCTTGAAGTCCACCCACCCCACGATGTTCTGGCCGAAGTCGAGCAACACGGTCTGCCCTTTCTTCACGCTGACGGGCTGGGCGCCTTGCAGTGTGCTGACGACATGGGCCATGCCGAAGTCGGTGCCGGTGGCGGTGATGCCATCGTAGACAGTGGCTGTACGCACCTGCTGCACACGGTCGGCCAGGGTCAGCACGTAGCCGCCGGTGAAGGCATCGACCTGGCCGTGAAAGCTGGTGTTTGCTGCCACGCCGTCCCACGTGCTGTCGTCGTAGTCGGCTGCCGTCCAGTCATCGGCCAGACGGGCATCGTAAATCTCGCCGTCGTAGATGTCGCCTAGCTTCAGCGCACCATGCCGCGACGAGCGCCACGACAGGTCGCTGACGACGATGTCCTGCGTGCCGTCGTCGTAGGTGATGAGCAACTTGGCCATGAAGCCGAGCTCGGTATTGCTGTAGGCACCGTGCATGACGGCGCCGGCCCACCAGCCAGTGGTGACGAGGGCACACAGCGCGTTGCGACCCTCGCTGAGGAGTGCCGTGACGTCGTGGGTGCTGTAGAAGACGCGCTTGCGGTAGTCGGTCCAGCCGGGCTTCAGCTCTTCGTAGAGGGTGGTGCCGTCGGGCTGCTGATGGCCCACGCGATGGCCGTTGACGAAGAGGTCGTAGACACCCAGACCGCTGGTGAAGAGCATGGCGGACTGTACCTTGCGCCCTACGCTGAACGACTTGCGAAACATCGGCATACCCTCGTCGGGTATCTGCCACACCAGCACATGGCCTGTCTTGGACCCCACGATGCGCAGCTTGCCGTCGGTGACGGTGCCGCCAGTGAAGCTGTTGCCCACAGAGAAGTCTTCGGAGAACAGCACCGTGCCGTCGGGCGTCGTCACGCGGATGTCGTCGTAGACGCCTATCTCCTCCTGGCCGTCGCGCTCGCCGTGGTCCTCGCGCATACCCACGAGGCCAAACTTGAAGTTGCCGGTGCGGTCGTCGACCAACACATTATTTATATACGCACGCGCGCGATGGGCGCCTGTCACCTCAATACGCAAGGCAAACTCGTCGGTGTTGTTCAGCGCCACCTTGCCGCGCAGGTCGACGTCGGCCAGGCAGGCCGGGTTGCCGTTGGCCCAGACGTGAGGCCGCAGGCGCGGGTAGTCGCCTTCGGTGTTCAGCTGCCAGTAGTAGAAATTGGAGGCGTCCTGCATGGCGAAGCAGAGACCGGCAGCGGTGTGCTCGATGCGCACGAGGCCCTCAACGGTGTAGTCCTTCACCTCTGAGGCGGCCTTGTCGGCGGCTTTGATCCATGTGGCGCCGCTCCAGCCGGCCGACAGCAGGCCTGTCTCGAAGAAGGCCGTCTCAGCCGATGTGGCCTGATGGCCCTTGTTGTCGCTCACCGTGACACGCCAGTAGTAGCGGGTGGCGGGCTGCAAGGGAATAGTGCTCACGGCGACGTGAGCCGACTCACTGCTCATGACGATGCCGGAATCGAACACCTTGGTCATGCCCTCGGCATCGGTGAACACCGTCAACTGGTAGGACGTCTGCATCACGCCGCGCTCGTCGGACTGCAGCTGCCATGAGAACTGTGGCGCCGTGACATCGATGCCGCTCGGATTGCGCAGCGACTGCACGCGCAGGTTATCCACCGTCAGGGCCAGTGCCGACACATGGCTCACGGCGGCCAGCAGGATACACATGAAAAGTTTTTTGTACATGATAGTAGTATAGGATTTAGATTTCATCTGCGAATAGCTCTGCAAAATTACATTCTTTTTTTGTCTTGACAGGAAAACCACTCACCAAATAACAGCAATTTCAGAGCAAAAAGCCATTTTGTTTAAATAAAGATGATACCTATCATCCTTTTTTCAACAGCGGATTTTACGACCTGTGCGGATGAAAAGACATCGTTGCGCCGCTATCTGTGTGAGTTGATACCGCGAAGCGGATTGAGAAAAACCAATAAAAACCAATAAAAACAAGAAAAACAAATTGGTACAATAGCTTTTCTGTGGATTTCTACCCATGTGAGAATCCTGCATTTTCAAGGCAGCATGGGTTTTAAAAGTTTCCTGCCGAGAAACCATCGGTTTCTCGGCAGGAAACCAAAGGTTTCTCGGCAGGAAACTTTTGCATAAAAGCCCCAGATGGCAAAAAGGTACATGCCGTAGGGATGGAGGGACATAGTTATGGCGCGAAACAGGTCAGTTCGTTACCCGAGTTCTGCCTTCGGCACCTGGCTATTGCTGCACGATGATGCCACCGTTGGGCTGTATCTCCACGCGAGCCTGCTGCTTCTTGTCGAGCTTCAGCGTGGTCAGCACGGGCTGTCCGGTCTTCGGGTCGTCGACGTAGTATTTCAGCTGGGCCTTGGCGGGGAACATGTCGAGGGTGAGTGTCAGCTTCAGCGGCTCCTTCTGAGCGTTGAGGCCAGCCACGTACCAGTCGTCGCCATGACGGCGAGCCAGCACGACATATTGGCCGGGATAGCCGCAGAGGAACCGTGTCTCGTCCCATGTGGTGGGCATCTGCCGCAGCCAGTCCATCTCAAACTGCGGCAGCTCCTGCAGGTTGTTGGGCTGCATGGCCACGCACTGTATGGCCGTCTGCATGGTGATGCCCGATGCCATCTCAAAGATGTCGGTGGTGTGCCGCGGGTGGCGGCTCTTGTTGTCGGGCGACATGTACTTGTTCATGATGATGCCGCCCCAGTCCATGGTGGCCGTGGCATTGCGGCAGAAGGGGTGCATGGTGAGGTCGAAGGGCTCGCGGATGGCAGCGCCCTCGTTGAAGAAGACGTTCTCGGAGGCCAGCACAGCCTCGGAGGCCACATAGTTGGGGTACATGCGCTCCCATCCTCGGGGCAGTGTGCAGCCGTGGAAGATGCACTGCAGGCCGTAGCGGTTGGCGTCGAAGAGGATGTCCTCGTAGAGACGCATCGTCTCCTGCTTGTCGCCGCCGAAGAAGTCCACCTTGATGCCCTTGACGCCTATCGACTGCATCCATGCCATCTCGCGGTCGCGGGCTATGCTGTTGTTCATGCAGTTGCGCGGTGTCTGCGGGGCATTGTTCTCATGGCCATTACTGTTGTACCAGAGCATCAGGCTGACGCCCTTCGACTGGGCATAGCGTGACAGTTCGGCGATGCGGTCGCGGCCTATGCGCTCGTCCCACCAGTTGTCGACGAGGCACAGCTCGAAGCCCATGGCCGAGGCGAGGTCGATGAACTTCACCTGGTCGGCGTAGTTGATGCTGTTGTCCTGCCAGATGAGCCAGCTCCAGGTGTAGCGTCCCGAGGCGTAGTCGATGGTGGGCTCGTAGAGCGGCTCCACCACGTCGTAGGCGATGGTAGTCTCTACGATGGGCTTCAGCGTAGTGCCGACGGTGACGGTGCGCCAAGGCGTGCTGCCGGGCAGGGCGATGCCGGGGGCCGACGTGCCATTGCCGTTGTTCTCGCCTGGCATAGGATAGGCTATCTGATAGAAGCCCGGAGCCCCCCCTTCTGCCCCCGAGGGGGCTACATTACTTTGGAAGTCAGAAAGGCGGCTGCCGCAGTAGGCGCTGCTGACGCCCGTCTCGGAGATGAGCACCCACGCCCCCTCTTCTGCCCCCGAGGGGGCTACATTTGACTTTTTGCGGGTTTTACCTGCATTTGAAGCCCCCTCGGAGGCCGTAGGGGGGGCTTGTACCTTGAACAGGCAGGGGAAGGTGTAGCCTTTGCCATACTGGCTGCGGGCGGTCATGGGGGCATCGGCCTTGTATTCCTCCTCGTAGCTGGGCTTGGTGCGCTCCCACCCTACCATCTCTCCACTCTGCGGGGTGAGGAAGGTGGTGGTGCCTTCGGGCAGAGAGAAGGCGGTGGATTCATCAAGGATGACGGCACTCTTGGGGTTGTCGCCCTTCTGACGGGGAATGAGGTAGCGGAAGGCCACGTCGTTGTTGCTAACGGAGAATTCCATTGACATCTGCTGCTGTTTGCTGTTCTCAAAATTGACGGTGAGCAGGGTGGCGACGTAGTGGATATGGCTCTGCTTCACCTGCCGCATCTCGTAGCACTTGTCTGTCTGCTCCGCCTTCGTGTCGGTGATCTTCAGTCCCTGCGTAAAGTCGCCGAAGTCGGCCTTGAAGCCTAAGGCGGAAGGCAGCAGCATGGGCTGCCCTTCGAGGGTGATGGTGTAGGTGGCGCGGCCTCCCTCGTCATTGATTGTCACTTGCAGTTTACCGTCGGGCGAAGTCACCGTGGCCTCACGGGCACCAACGGCCACAGGCGCTACCGTCAGCAGCAGCGCCATCGTCATTTCTCTCCAATTTTTCATGTTCTTTTGCATATTTTATCAATTTTGGGGCAAAGTTAAGAAAAAAATAACAAATCACAATCCATTATTCATAATTATTTCGTACCTTTGCGGGCAGTTTTTGCAAAAACATCTTTATTATGCTTGTAAAAGACAAGAGAGAAAGACGCTACACAGTCTGCATAGCGGCTTTGTTGCTATGCTTTGTAGCCAACATGCCTGTCAAGGCTCAGACCGCCGACGACGACATCTGGAAGGAGTTCAAGCTGGAGGGCGTGGACTACCAAAAGAAGCGCAGCTACTGTATGCGCATCTATGGCTATTACCGCTATGTGGACGACGGCATTGCCCACATCAAGGATCGTCAGCATAAGCTCTACCGTGTGCACGAAGGCATCTGCGAACTCGACGTGCGCTACAGCCGCGACGAGGACGACGGAGCCAGGATTATGGTAGGTCGCGACTTGGTGCACCCCGACATGAATGGCGAAATCATGGACTTCTACGAGCTGAAGCCCTACACCTTCCTCGAGAAGGCCCGCAAGATGCCGAAGGTCTATACCATCGATGAGCAGGGCAATACCACACGCGTCTACACCAAGGGCAGGCTGTGTGGCACCATCACGAAGGACGCCCAGCATGAGGAGATGTACATGAAATACGATGCGCTGGCACCCGACACGTCGATGAGCATCAACATCCTCCTTGTCAAGGCCAAGCTCTCTAACGTGCAGGCCGACGCCGTCTACCAATTGGAGGAAGGCATCGACTACGTGCCGCAGGGCAACCTGAAGCGCGTGGTCTTCGACGGCAGCATCGACTTGAACCTGCTGGGCGGCACTGCCCGCGAGGTGTTCAAAGAGCGTACTGAACTCTATGTAGACAGCGTGGTCTACATGACCAAGGCCCAGTTCCGTGCCGACAAAAGGCTGACAATGGAGGAACGCCGCAAGCAGGCCGGATATACCGATGCCGACATCGACCGCCTGAAGCAGAAGCTGGGTGTGCCGCCGCTGAGCGACGCAATCAAGCAGCGCATCGAGGACCAGCGTGACTGGGACGACGAGTATGAGCTGTGGAAAGAATCAAAAAAGTGATTATAAAAAAAGAGAAGAAAAAGCATGAAAACGAAGGACATCATGGCAGCCATCCTCTTTGGATGCCTCGCCACGCCGGTTTTTGCCACAGAAGTAAACGACACATTGGTGATAGAAGATGCCAAGAAGGTGAAGATAGAGACACGCGACACCGTGCAGCGCATCGTCATCAGCGGCACCAAGGAAGACCCCGACTTCCACTATATGCAGCGCATCAGCATTCCCGACACGTCGGCCGTGCGCCGCACCGTCAAGAATGTGCGCGACTTCAACAAAATTACCATCAAGAAGAACGGCAAGCCCAGCAAGTGGACACACTCCTGGCACTTCAACGTTGGTCTGAACACCATGCTCGACACGCCCGACGGCTACGACTTCAAGGTGTGGCCCTCGTTTGAAATAGGTGTCGGCTCCACGTGGGACTGGCATCCCTACGGCAAGCAGAACGAGTGGAGCATAGGCTGGGGAATCAACTGGCACGGCTACGCAATGGATGATGAGACCCACTGGGCAAAGGTCAACGACGTGATGACGCTGGTGCCCTATGATGCAACAGAAAAAGAGCACGACACGAGCCTGCAGACCTTCAGCATCCAGCTGCCCCTGCTCTACACCCACTACTTCGACAAGGAGCACGACTGGGGCATCACCGTCGGTGCCCTCGTCAACTGGAATGTCCATGCCACCGGACAGCGTGAATACGAGAAAGACGGTGAGGACTACGAGGTACACACAAAGAAGATAGGCCAGCGGCCCATCACCATCGACGGCTTCATGAAGCTGCGCACTCCGTGGCTGCCCTCCATCTACTGCAAATACTGCCCGATGGAGTTCTTCAAGAAAGACCGCGGCCCGAAGATGCATCAGCTGAGCTTCGGTATCTGCTTCTAACATACAATAATCATTTAACAATAACCAACAAACGAGAATGAAACAATTCCGCTTAGTGGACAACGTGCTGGGCTGGCTGACGTTCTTCATAGCCGCCTTTGTCTACTGCTCCACCATCGAGCCTACAGCCTCGTTCTGGGACTGTCCTGAGTTTATCACCACCGGCTACAAGCTGGAAGTAGGCCACCCGCCCGGTGCGCCGTTCTTCATGCTCACCGCAAACCTGTTTTCACAGTTCACCAGCGACCCTGCCCAAGTGGCACGCATGGTCAACATGATGAGCGCCCTGCTGTCGGCTGCCTGCATCCTCTTCCTCTTCTGGAGCATCACGCACTTGGTGCGCCGTCTTTTGTTCAGCGATGAGAGTTTAGTGTTGAGAGGCACTACCTCTACAGGCAATACAAATGTCACTCAACACTCAACATCCAACTCTCAACTCTGGAAACTCATTGCCATCGAGGCATCGGGCCTGGTGGGAGCACTCATCTACACGTTCAGCGACACGTTCTGGTTCTCAGCCGTCGAGGGCGAGGTCTACGCCTATTCCTCGGCCTTCACCGCCGTGGTGTTCTGGCTCATCCTGAAATGGGAAGAGCACGCCGACGAGCCGCACGCCGACCGCTGGCTGGTGCTAATCATGTATATGACAGGCCTCTCGATAGGCGTCCACCTGCTGAACCTGCTGTGCCTGCCCGCCATCGTGCTGGTGTGGTACTTTAAGCGCTTCCCCAACGCCAACGCCAAGGGTGCCATCTTCGCACTCTGCGTGTCGTTTGTCATCCTCGCCGCCGTGCTCTATGGCGTCGTGCCCGGCATCATCACCGTCGGTGGATGGTTTGAGCTGTTCTTCGTCAACACCCTGCACATGCCGTTCAACACGGGTGTCTTGGTCTATCTCGTACTGCTCATCGGCAGCGTCATCTGGGCTATCTACGAGACACAGCACGCCACCGAGAAGAACTGGAAGCGCCAGAACATTGCTTTCCTCTGCGGCTTCGGCCTCTTAGGCGTCCCGTTCTACGGCTACGGCTGGGGCGCCTTCATCACCGGCATCGTTGTGCTGGCCATCGTGGCATGGGCACTGTTCTTCCGCCGCAATTCGAAGGAGTTCAAGCCCCTCATCTCTGCCCGTCTGAAGAACACGACGCTGCTGTGCATGCTGATGCTGATGATTGGCTACTCAACGTATGCCGTCATCGTCATTCGCTCCAGCGCCAACCCGCCGATGGATCAGAACTCGCCCGAGGACATCTTCACCCTGGGCAGCTACCTCAGCCGCGACCAGTACGGCGACCGCCCGTTGCTCTACGGACAGACCTTTGCCTCAGAGCCTGAGCCCGACGACAAAGGCTATCAGAAGATAGTGGAGAAGGCGCCCGTCTATCAGCGCAAGGAGAAGGTTCATCCCGACGATCCCGACGAATACTTCATTGCCGACCACAAGATGGAGGCTGTCTACGCACAGAACGTATTCTTCCCACGCATGTACTCGTCGATGAAGAGCGGCAACCACACCGACGAAGAGCTGTGCAGCGGCAGCGACGGCCCGTGCCACGTCTGCTTCTACAAGTCATGGATAGGCGGCCTCAGCGGCAGCCAGGTGGACTCCAGGCTTTATCCCGGCAACAAGATTACCATCCCCAGCTTCCTCGACAACCTGAAGTTCTTCTTCTCGTTCCAGTGCAACTACATGTACTGGCGCTACTTCCTGTGGAACTTCGTGGGCCGTCAGAACGACCTGCAGGGCAGCTACGGCGAGCGCGACAAGGGCAACGCCATCTCGGGCTTCTCGTTCATCGACAATGCCTTCCTCGGCGACCAGTCACTGCTGCCCGACGACCTGAAGAACAACAAGGGCCACAACGTGTTCTATGCCATGCCGCTCATCCTCGGTCTGCTCGGTCTGTTCTGGCAGGCGCTGTCGCGCGGCCGCAAGGGCATCCAGCAGTTCTGGGTCGTCTTCTTCCTGTTCTTCATGACAGGTCTGGCCATCGTCATCTACCTCAACCAGACGCCGCTGCAGCCGCGTGAGCGCGACTATGCCTACGCCGGCTCGTTCTATGCCTTCGCTATCTGGTGCGGCATGGGCGTGGCAGCCATCATCAGCTGGCTGAACAACCTCATCAAGAGCCAGAACAAGCAGATGCGCGTGGCTCTGGCCGCCGTCGTGTCGCTGGTATGCCTGATAGTGCCCATACAGATGGCCTCGCAGACATGGGACGACCACGACCGCTCAGGACGCTACACCTGCCGCGACTTCGGCCAGAACTACCTCATGTCGCTGCAGGACGAGGGCAACCCCATCATCTTCACCAACGGCGACAACGACACCTTCCCCCTGTGGTACAACCAAGACACCGAGGGCTTCCGCACCGACGCCCGCGTGTGCAACCTGAGCTACCTCAGCACCGACTGGTACATCGACCAGATGGTGCGTCCGGCCTACGACTCGCCGGGCCTGCCCATCACCTGGCCCCGACTGAACTATGTGTCGGGCACCAACGACGTCGTGCCTGTCGTGCCGCAGTACAAGGATCAGATAAAAGCCATCTACGAGGAGTCACCCGACATGGCACGCGAGTCGTGGGGCGACGAGCCCTTCGAGCTGAAGAACATACTGAAGTACTGGGTGCAGAACCCCATCGGTCCCGACTACCACTGCATCCCCACCGACAGTGTCTTCATCACCATCGACAAGGAAGCCGTGCTGCGTAGCGGCATGCTCATCCAGGGCGACAGCCTCAAGACCCACGCCGACAGTCTCAACAGCATTCCCGACCGCATGGCCATCTCGCTCCGCGGCATGCGCTACCTCACCAAGAGCAAGCTGATGATGCTGGAGCTGCTGGCCAACTGCAACTGGGAGCGGCCCATCTATGTGGCCATGACCGTGGGCGGCGAGAACCTGATGAACCTGGGCAACCACTTCGTACAGGAGGGTTTGGTCTACCGCCTCACGCCTTACACCACAACGGCCGACGGCATGACCAGCTATGACACCGAGAAGACCTACAAGAACGTAATGGAGCGCTTCAAGTTCGGAGGCGTCAGCACGCCAGGCATCTATCTCGACGAGACCGTCATGCGCATGTGCTACACCCACCGCCGCCTGATGGTGGACCTGGCCACCGAGCTGGTGTCGGAAGGCGACGAGATACTCGACAAGGCCTATAGCCTGAGCGACGCCGCTGCCATCTCCGACAAGGAACTGGAGGAAATGGCCGACAAGGCAGAGGAGAAGAACGACAAGGCGCTGAAGGTGCTGGAGAAGCTCGACAAGGAGCTGCCGGCCACCAACGTGCCTTACGACGCCTCGTCGCTCTACGAGGCACAGCTCTACCTCCACATCGGCCAAAACGACTCGACCATCGCGGAGAAGGCCCGTCCCATCCTCGACGGACTGTGGAAGCGCTCCACGCAGTACATCACCTACTACGAGTCGTTTGACGATGACGTCATGAAGGTTTACAACAACGATTGCTTGATGCACTTCAGCTTCTTGCGCTTTATCAAGAACCTCTATGCTGCCCTCGACAGCGAGAAGATAGAAGCACTTGAGGAGCAACAGGTGACGTTGCTGGAGACATTCCTCAAGAAGGGAGGCAAGATGGAATAAGGGCTCGGCACCATGATTATTGAGCAACCAGCCATCTACCTCCGCTGGCTCTATCCGAAAGCCCTTTGGAGAATGGACCGTCGCGAGCGTTCAGTGTATCTGACGTTCGACGACGGCCCCATCCCCGAATCCACACCCTTCCTCCTCGACACGTTGCGCCACTACGGCATCAAGGCCACGTTCTTCATGGTGGGCGACAACGTGCGCAAATACCCTGAGCTGTTTGAGCAGATCAAGGCTGAGGGCCACCAGCTGGGCAACCATACCCACAATCACATCAGCGGCTTCCGTCACTCCATCAAGGAGTATATGTATAATGTGGAGAAAGCCAATGCCTACATCCACAGCCACTACATGCGTCCGCCCCACGGCTGGATGCGCATCAGCCAGTATGCGTGGCTCTCGCGCAAATTCAAAGTGGTGATGTGGGACGTCGTCACCCGCGACTACTCCAAATGGATGACCGCCGAAGATGTCTTCAACAATGTGAAGCGCTACACCCGTCCGGGGTCCATCATTGTTTTCCACGATTCCCTCAAGGCCATCGACAAACTGCGCACAGCCTTGCCCCAGAGCATTGAGTGGCTCCTGGAGCAAGGCTATGCGTTCAAGGTCTTCGCGCCACAGCAATAGCGAGGGAGCCACACCCTCTTTTTAGGGGCAATGATATAGCAGTTGACCTATTTCGCTCATCTTTCAGGAGTTAAAGGAGTTAAAGGAGTTAAAGGAGTTAAAGACAAATGACTCTCCATGAAAAGCCTTTGTCTCTGGGTTGAAATCCATAGCAAAGGTATTGTCTTTAACTCCTTTAACTCCCTTAACTCCTTTAACTCCAAAACTTGCTACAGTTGAATTTGTTAAAAGTGTTTGCTTGGGAATATCCTCCTGCAAACTGCAGAAACGAGGCGGAGCTTTCTATAGACGAATGTTGTTTCTCCTCATGGAAAAGAATTGAGACCAAAACAATAATTTTGGAACAAAAACAAAAACAAAGGAAACAATGTTGTTAATAAATTAGGCAAAAACATATTAACTTTGCAGCATTATTCTTATTACCCACCTAAAATGAAAGCAAAGTTTATCTGCGGCTGCCTGCTGGCAGCATTGGCCGCTAAGGCACAGAATCCCTTCGTGCAGACCTGGTTCACCAGCGACCCCGCACCGATGGTGCACGATGGCAAGATGTATGTGTACACCGGCCACGACGAGGACGGCGCCGACTTCTTCTGGATGCAGGAGTGGCGCGTGTATTCCACCACCGACATGGTCAACTGGACCGACCACGGCTCACCGCTGGCTTTGGAGAGCTTCTCCTGGGCCGACGACCGCGCCTGGGCCTCGCAGTGCGTTGCCCGCAACGGCAAGTTCTACTGGTACATCTGCGCCCACTCGAAGCTCTCTGGCGGCATGGCCATCGGCGTGGCGGTGGGCGACACACCTACGGGGCCTTTTAAGGATGCCATCGGCAAGCCTCTCTTCGAGAACGGCTCATGGGATCACATCGACCCCACCGTCCTCATTGACGACGACGGACAGGCATGGCTGATGTGGGGCAACCCGCAGTGCTACTACCTGAAGCTCAACCGCGACATGATTTCCTACAGCGGCGAGCTGGGAAAGCTGGACATGACCGAGGAGGCCTTCGGCGGCCCGATGATGCGCCAGCGCCAGCAGGGGAAGAAATACAAGGACAGCTACGTGGAAGGCCCGTGGCTGATGAAGGCCCCCCTCTCATCCCCCCAAGGGGGGAGGACTCCCGGTGCCACATCTTCCCCCCAAGGGGGGACAGGAGGGGGGCTGTACTACCTGCTCTATGCTGCCGGCGGCGTGCCTGAGCACATCAGCTACAGCACAGCCCCGTCGCCCACCGGCCCGTGGAAGTATGCCGGCGAGATCATGCCGCTGAGCGAGACTAACTCGTTCACCAACCACTGCGGCGTGGCCGACTACAAAGGGCACTCCTATTTCTTCTATCACACAGGCAAGCTGCCCAAGGGCGGCGGATTCGGACGCAGCGTCGCCGTGGAGGAGTTCCAGTACAACGCCGACGGCACCTTCCCCACCATCATGCCCACCGACGAGGGCGTGAAGCCCGTCGACACCTTCAGCCCCTACCGTCGCGTCGAGGCTGAGACGATGGCGTTCTCCAAAGGCCTGAAGACCGAGCAGAACGATGCCATCGGCGTCTACGTCACCGACATTCACAACGGCGACTACATCAAGCTGCAGAACGTGGACTTCGGCACTGCCTGGCCCACGGGCATCAAGGCACGTGTGGCCAGCGGCCTGCGCGGCGGCACCCTCGAGCTGCACCTCGACAGTGTCAGAGGCCCGCTGCTCGGCTCACTGCAAGTGCCCGGCACCGGCGGATGGGAGCAGTGGCAGACCATAGAGGCCCCCTTAGCCCCCCCTTCGGCCCCCGAGGGGGCCACAAATGCCCGCAAGTCTAATGAAGCCCCCTCGGGGGCAGTAGGGGGGGCTACTCACGATTTGTTCCTCGTGTTCAAAGGGCGCAAGGGTCCGAAGCTCTTCAACTTCGACTGGTGGGAGCTCAACGGTGTGAAGTCGCGCATCGTCGAGGGCGGCGGCACTGGGGCCTTTAAGGCTGTGATGAAGGAAGAGCCCTCACTGCCTGCACACACCGTCTTCGCTCCGCAAGACCTGTCGGCCTTCAGCAAGAAGAAAGGGCTGCCCGTCCTCGTATGGGGCAACGGTGCCTGCACCGACTCGCCCTGGGAGCACTTCAAGTTCCTGAACGAGATAGCATCGCATGGCTACCTCGTCATCGCCACAGGCCACATCCCCATGGTGGAGGAGCCTTACCGCGGCCCGATGTCGACCACCGAGCAGCAGATAGCCTCCATCGACTGGGCCTTCGCTCAGAACGCCGACCCCAGCTCGCCTTACTATCAGAAGATTGACGTGAAGCACATCTGTGCCGCCGGCATGTCCTGCGGCGGTCTGCAGACGCTCTACAACTGCGCCGACAAGCGCATCACGACGCTGATGATCTGCAACAGCGGCCTCTTCAACCAGCAGAACGCCCATCAGGCCGTTGGTGGCATGCCCATGCCGCCAAAGTCGAAGCTGGAGGAGATTCACACGCCCATCATCTACATCCTCGGCGGCGAGACCGACATCGCCTACGGTAACGGCATGGACGACTTCCACCGCATCAAGCACGTGCCTGCCTGCGCCGTCAACTATCCTGTCGGCCACGGCGGCACCTACCGTCAGCCACACGGCGGCGAGTTCACCGTACCCGCACTGGCCTGGCTCAACTGGCAGCTGAAAGGCGACAGCAAGGCCGCTCGTATGTTCCGGGGCAGCAACCCGCTCCTGCTGCAGCGTCAGGGATGGACACTGGAAAAGAACTCGAAGCTGTAATGGCTGCAAGACAACAGATGACAACGATTTTAACGGATAAACACTAAAGACATGAAAAAACTGTTCATGAGCCTCGCGCTCACCTTCTGCTGCACCATGTCATGGGCACAGAACCCCTATCTCCCTCTGTGGGAACATGTACCTGACGGCGAGCCCCGCGTGTTTGAGGACCCCGACAACCCCGGGAAATATCGCGCCTATATCATCGGCTCGCACGACGTGACTTATACAGCCTACTGCGGCCCCGACATCCGCATGTGGTCGGCACCCGTCGAAGACCTGACGCAGTGGCGCGACGAAGGCCCCATCTTCACGTGGTTCACTGGCGGGCAGTGGGACACGATGTTCGCTCCCGACCTGGTGGAGACCGTCGACAAGGCCACGGGCAAGAAGACCTACTGGCTCTATCCCCACAGCCGCGGATGGCGCCGTGTGGCCACGGTGTGCAAGGGCGACCGCCCCAACGGTCCCTTCACGCCCGTCAACCTGACAGAGGACGGCACGCAGTGTGTGCCCGGCTCGCTCATCGACTTCGACCCCTCGGTGTTCATCGAGAACATCACCAACAAGAAAGACCCCGACTTTGCCAAAGGCTACCGCGCCTACGTGTTCTACGGTTTCCAGCACTCCACGGCTGTTGAGCTCGACCAGAACACGATGTATTCCAAGCGTGAAGGCACAGAGCCCATCGACCCCTTCATCCCTGCTGTCAGCTCTGACGGCCGTCTCTTGGACAAGGAGGGCAGCGAGTACAAGGCTCTCTACAAAGGGCAGGATCCCAAGGACTTCAACTTCTTCGAGGCCTCCAGCATCCGCCAGGTGGGCAACAAGTACGTGATGGTGTTCTCGGGCTACTCTGGCAAGGAGTACGGTCTGGGCAACACCAACAGCGCCCTGCGCTATGCCTACGGCGATTCGCCCCTCGGCCCGTGGCGCTCAGGCGGCGTGCTGGTCGACTCACGCGGCGTGGTGCTGAACGAGGACGGCTCGAAGCTCATCACCACCAACTTCGGCCACAACACCCACGGCTCCATCCAGGAGATCAACGGCCAGTGGTATGTCTTCTATCACCGTCCGCCGCGCGGCTTCGGCAATGCCCGTCAGCCTATGGTGGCTCCCGTGAAGATAACATGGGACAAGAAGCCTGTGGCCAAGGGCGGCGTGGTGAAGATTACCGGCTACGACCCCTTCGCAGCTAACAACGAGTGGATGGCAGCTGCCGCCAACGGCAACACCTATACCGGTGCCGAGGTGACCAGCGAGGGCTTCCAGATCTTCGGTCTGCCGCCCTACGCCTATTACTCGGCCGGCATTGCCTGCTTCGTGCATGGCGGCACCAACAGCAACGAATGGATGCAAGACAACTTCGACGTGTGGAACAACTCGATGGATCTGGCCGGCATCACCAACGGCGGCATCGTGGGCTTCAAATACTTCGGCTTCGGCGGCCTGGCGCAGAGCGCCAACGGTCTGCCCGCCTTCGAGGGCATCAAGGCCGGCGACGGTGCCACGCTCTGCCTGAACCTGTCGTCCAGCGGCAAGGGTGCGTTCAAGATTCACGTCCTTTTGGATAATCCCTGGAAGGGTCAGGAGATAGGTGTCTTCGACATTCCCGCCGATGCGCCCAAGGCTGCCATGACCTATCAGGTGCGTGTTCCCGCTGTGGAGGGTCTCACTGGCAAGCACGCCATCTATCTCGTGACCGAAGGCCCCGAGGTGCAGGCTCCGCAGCAGCCTCAGTGGGGCGGCCGCCGTCAGCAGCAGCCGCAGCGCCCGCAGGGACTCTTCGACCTCCACGGCATCGGCTTTGCCAAGAAGGGCCAGCCATTGAAGGCTCCCGTCGTGCCCCAGGTGACCATCACCGTCGACGGCCAGCGTCTGCACATACCCGACACGCCCATCCGCTCCACTAATCAGAACGGCTACACCGACTTGACGCACTATCAGGTCTACGCTCCGATGAAGGATGGCGCAAAGATTGAGGCCACGGCTGACGTGCCCGGCGTGACGTTCAACGTCAGCACCGGCACCGAGTTCCGTGCCACCGTCAAAGCTACTTACCAAGGCAAGACCAAAGTATTCCTTATCAACTAATCCCCTATTAATAATAATGTATAGATTAAGCTACACCTTCATGGCCCTGCTGCTCTCATTGGCAGCATGGGCCGAGGACGGCAGCCGGCTGTGGCTGCGCATGGCTGAGGGCAACAACACGCAGGTGACAGGTCCTGCCTGTACTGCCACCGATGAGCTGCGCAAGTTCTGGCAGGGCGGCCAGCTGGAGCTGAAGAAAGCGAAGGGCTACGGCGACGAGGGCTACGCCATCGCCAGCCAGGACGGCAAGACCACCGTGGCAGCGAGCACCGACGCCGGCCTGCTCTACGGTGCCTTCCGCCTGCTCAGGATGCAGCAGACGGGAGCCGACATGAGCCGCTTCAGCATCACGTCTTCGCCCGCCTACAGCCTGCGCCTGCTCAACCACTGGGACAACCCCAACGGCACCGTAGAGCGAGGATTTGCCGGACACAGCATCTTCTGGCCCGAGGTCAACGATGACCACCTGCTGCAATACGCTCGCGCCAACGCCTCCATCGGCATCAACGGCGCCGTGCTGAACAATGTCAACGCCAAGCCGCAGGCACTGACCACCGAGAACCTGCAGCAGGTGAAGCACATCGCCGACATCCTGCGCCCCTATCACATCCGTGTCTACCTGTCGGTGAACTTCGCCTCGCCCATCCATGTGGGTGGACTGAAGACGGCCGACCCTCTGGACAAGGACGTGCGCGCCTGGTGGAAGAAGAAAGTGGACGAGATTTACAAGCTGGTGCCCGACTTCGGCGGCTTCCTGGTGAAGGCCAACAGCGAGGGCGAGCCCGGTCCGTGCGACTTCGGCCGCACGCACGTCGATGGCGCCAACATGATGGCCGACGCCCTGAAGCGCTACAAGGGCATCGTCATGTGGCGAGCCTTCGTCTATAATCCGCAGGACAAAGACCGCGCCAAGCAGGCCTACAACGAGTTCATGCCGCTGGACGGCCAGTTCCGCCCCAACGTCATCCTGCAGGTGAAGAACGGCCCCGTCGACTTCCAGCCGCGCGAGCCTTACAGCCCCCTCTTCACCGCCATTCAGAAGACACCGCTTGCCGCTGAGCTGCAGGTGACGCAGGAATATCTCGGCGCTGCCAACCACCTCGTGTTCCTCGCCCCCATGTGGCAGGAGTTCTTCACGTATGTTGAACCCTCACGCCTCACGGCTATTGCCGGCGTGGCCAACATCGGCAACGACACCAACTGGTGCGGCCATGACTTCGCACAGGCCAACTGGTACGCCTTTGGCCGCCTGGCATGGCAGCCGACGCTGAGCAGCAAAGAGATAGCCGACGAGTGGCTGCGCCAGACCTTCACCGGCGACGAGCACTTTGTCAGCCCGATGACACAGCTGATGGTGCAGAGCCACGAGACCTGCGTGAACTATATGATGCCCCTCGGCCTGCACCACATCTTCGCCGGAGGCCACCACTACGGTCCCGAGCCATGGTACACCGCCCCCGGCATCCGCGCTGACTGGACACCGGCCTACTACCATCAGGCCAACGCTACCGGCCTGGGCTTCGACCGCACGAAGAACGGCACCGACGCCGTGTCGCAGTATCCTCAGCAGTTGTGCGACCAGCTGAACGACATCAACACCTGCCCCGAGAAGTTCATCGCATGGTTCCACCACGTGCCCTGGCAGCACCGCATGAAGAGCGGCCGCACGTTCTGGGACGAGCTGTGCCACAAGTATGCCGACGGCGTCACCGGCGCCCGGCAGATGCTGGCACAATGGGACGCCATGAAGCAATACGTCGACACAGAGCGCTTCACCGACATACAGCGACGCCTGCGCATCCAAGCCCGCGACGCCGAGTGGTGGCGTGACGCTTGCCTGCTCTACTTCCAGCAGTTCTCCAACCTGCCCATCCCACAAGACATGGAGCATCCCGTGCACAACCTCGACGAGATGATGCAGTTCAAGATTCGCATCAGCATGTACGAGAACCCCGTCCGTGGCTACACGCAATAGCTTTCAGGAGATGAAATGGGAGTAAAAGGGGAAGTTAAAATGGAAGTAAAAGGGGAAGTTAAAGTGGAAGTAAAAGGGGAAGTTAAAGTGGAAGCTAAATGGAAGTAAAAATGGAAGTAAAAATGGAAGCAAAGCGAGAGTGGAAAGAGATACGTAAGTTCGAGGAGATTCTCTTCGAGGAGTATAACGGCATTGCGAAGATCACCATCAACAGGGCGAGATTCCGCAACGCCTTCACGCCGAAGACGACGCAGGAGCTGAGCGAGGCCTTCGCCCTGTGCCGTGAGCTGCAGCGCATCCGCGTGGTGCTGCTCACAGGTGCGATGAGCGAGGTGCCCGAGGGTAAGACCATCAACGACGTGAAGCACGCCTTCTGCTCTGGCGGCGACATGCACGTCAAGGGGCGCGGCGGCTATATCGACGACGAGGGTGTGCCGCGCCTCAGCGTCCTTGACGTGCAGATGCAGATTCGCCGTCTGCCCAAGCCCGTCATCGCTATGGTCAACGGCTACGCCATCGGCGGCGGGCATGTGCTGCACCTGGTCTGCGACCTCACCATCGCGTCGGAGAACGCCATCTTCGGACAGACAGGGCCGAAGGTGGGCAGCTTCGACGCCGGTTTCGGCTCGTCGTACCTGGCGCGCATCGTAGGGCAGAAGAAAGCCCGCGAGATATGGTTCCTCTGCCGTCAGTACACGGCACAGGAGGCGCTCGACATGGGGCTCGTCAACAAGGTGGTGCCCTTGGCAGAGCTGGAGGACGAGTGCGTGGCGTGGTCGGAGGAGATGATGGAGCGCAGCCCCATCGCCCTGCGCATGATCAAGGCAGGCCTCAACGCCGAGCTTGACGGCCAGGCAGGCATCCAGCAGCTGGCTGGCGATGCCACCATGCTCTACTACTTCCTCGACGAGGCGCAGGAGGGCGGCCACGCCTTCCTGGAGAAGCGCAAACCCAACTTCGGCCAGTACCCGCAGATACCCTGATCACCTCTCCCTCAGTACCGCAAGCCCCTCAATCACATCTCCCTCATTACCGCAAGCCCCTCAGCAGCCTTCCATTTAGGCTCAGCGTAGGCTGCGGCACCGCCGCAGCCCCTCCTCCCTCCCATGAACGAGCAGGAACGACAAGAGAAGCGCCACCACGCCGGCGACAAGCAGCCTTCCATGAAGCGCCGCTCCGACAAGAACGACTACCACGGCCGTCACATCTACATGCTGACGCTGGTGGTGGAAGGACGGCGTCCGCTCTTCGGTGAGGTGAAGGGCGATGCCTTTGCGCCCGATGGCGACTTGATGGCGCCACGCATTGTGCCCTCGCCGTTAGGGCTGGCGGTGAAGGAGTGCTGGGAGAAGATTCCTTTCTACCACAGCGAGGTGCAAATCCTTGCCATGCAGCTCATGCCCGACCACTTGCACGGCATCCTTTGGGTGCGGGAGGACATGGAGGAGCACCTGGGGCAGGTGATCAGCGGCTTCAAGGCCGGGTGTAACAAGGCCTACCGAGAGCTCCTTGCTGCGGCGGTGCCGCAGCCTACGCCAAGCCCCCACACCCAAGCCCCGCCAAGCAAAGCCACCCCGCCCGCCACAAGCGCCCAGCCAAGCGCGAGCACCCCGCCCGCCACAAGCGCCCAGCCAAGCACGAGCGCCCAGCCAAGCGCGAGCACCCCGCCCGCCATTGCCACCCCGCCCAGTAGCCAGGCTTCTCCGTATGCGGCGGCACCGCCGCCGCCCC
>JAEEGG010001216.1_pt1 | contig 70517 bp, 56 predicted proteins | sample 9134161 | NCBI WGS metagenome assembly JAEEGG01 (sample SAMN16246543, study PRJNA631951) | gut metagenome | biome: gut microbiome; feature: rumen; material: CR-attached | host: Bos | place: Iran: Karaj | collected 2018-10
CTACGTCGGTTGCCTGATTGAACTCGTAAGTAACCATCAGTACTTCTCTCTCTTTGTAACCATCAATTGCCATTGAAACTGGAGTCTTTGCCATAATTCGTTTCCTTTCTTAATTTTAAATTGTTAATACTATTATTTAAATGTTTAATTATAAATATCTTTTTTGTTCGTCGCTCAGATGTTTTATTTCTGATTGACGATGCAAAGTTACGACGGTTTTCGCCTCAAAACAAGTTTTTTCTTCAATTTCGATTGAGAAGCATGCGACAGCAAGGCCTTCTTGCGACAAAGGCGAAAGGTGCCTTCAAAATCTGTCGCAAAAGGGCATAAAAAAGCCAGTAAACAATACATTTACTGGCTCTAGATGATATAATAGGTATATGGAACTTAGTCCGTCACAATCTTGATACGCCCCTGAGGCTGAGCATAGGCCTCTCCTGTTGTACCTCCAAGAACCTTTCTTAAGTAATCGGCCAACGCCTCGTAGTAACGCAGTGAACTCTCGAAGAGCACTGGACACTTCTTGAAGCTATCGAAGAAGCCACCTCCCTCATGGTTATAGTTCGTCAAGGCCACACTATAGGTATGATGCAGATCGATGGGCGCATAGCTTCCATCCTCCTGAAGAATCTCAATATCGCTTACGTTATGGCTCTTGGCATGAACCACGAATCGAATACCAGAGCACTGAGGGAAGTTGCCATCAAGCACAGGAACGAGCGAAGTACAACGCGTCAGCATCTCCTTCAGTTGTTCACCGCTAACCGCAATGCGACGCAAGGTATTATCGTAAGGCAGCATACCGATAATATCGCCATAGGTGATGTCGCCGGCGAGGATATCGTTACGAATACCACCTCCATTCTCTAAACCTATATCGGCTTTCAAGGCATGGCGATAGGCATCAGCCACGAGATCGCCAGCATTCGTCTCCTCACCACGCACTACCCACTGGGCATTCTCATCGCTTACTACCAAGCGGTAATCGCTATGGGCTACCACCTCTGAGGTAACAGCCTCCACCATCTTGTGGATACTATCAGTAGTTGCTGAAATCTTTGCATTCTCGTTGGGGATATCCTTGCCTTTTATCAGTTTGGTGATAAATCGTCCATCTGGGGTTATGACCAATTTGCCCACGTTGGCGAACTGGGTACCCGTCTGTGTCACAATAATCTCCTTGCCATCAAGGTTCTTCACCTTGACACCTTCGAAGATCTCATGAGAATGTCCATCGAGCACCACATCGATGCCACGGGTGTTATTGACGAGTCGATGCGAGCTGAATCCCATCGACTGGGGTGTTTCTCCCACATGTGAAAGCAGCACCACATAATCGGCTCCCTCAGCACGGGCATCATCAACAGCCTTCTGAATCAGTTGGTAGAAGGTCTTCGGCTTCAAGTCGTAGAGCAAGATGCCGTTGGTATCGTAGAACGAATAACCTTCGAGGATCATCGTTTCTGGAGTACAAGCCCCAACGTAGGCCACCTTCTTATCACCATACTGATGGATGACATAGGGTGCGAATATGGGTTCCGGTTCACCTGCCTCATAGAGATTGGCGCAAACTACAGGGGTACCTACCTGCTCCAGCAGCTCTTTAAGACGAGGCACACCATAATCGAACTCATGGTTTCCTAAAGTCAAGGCATGATAGTCCATATAGCGCAAGATATCTGCAATGTATTGTCCCTTCGATATAGCTCCTGTGGTGTTTCCTTGCAGGAAGTCGCCACAACATACTGCTGCAGCGTATGCCGTATCCGAACTGTTAATGGCATCACGCAGACCAGCTATCTTTGTATAACCATCAATTCCACAATGGGCATCATTCTCATACAGAATGACGATGCTCCTTTGAGCCAAAGCTACATGGCAACCCATCATCAGGGCTAACATGCCTAAAAAAAGTTTCTTATTCTTCATTGAATTGTTTTTTAAGTTTCCGCCTGCAAAGATACAAAAAAACTCGTATCAATATACATTTATAACTAAAAATCCTCAATCCGCCATTCTTCCTTCCATTCAATTTGCGGTTTACCTTTTTTAAAAACTATCGGCAAGAAGACATAGGTGGCATTATAGGTTACATCCCATGTGGTACGCACCTTTTCGCGTTTATCCTTTGGCTTTGGAGCTGAGAAGTCCTTGGGGAAAGGCTTGTGCTTCTTATATTTGGGGATACTGCGTTTCACCTCTTCTGCTGGTTCTGTCGTATTCGTAATCTGAGGCATCCAGCGATCGGCTACTGCCACAAAAAGATCACGTCCAGGAATCTTTACCACATCGGTAATCTGAGATCCAAAGGAGTGATTGTAGGGATCCGTGGGATGGGGATTGCCTAGATTCTTGTATTTACCATGATAATCATCGAACGACGCAATCATCGACACATTGGGATAATAGCCCGTAGTGCCGGAGGTGAAGAGATAATGCTTACCCTTATAAACAAAATGTGTAGGTGCCTCACGGGTATACGGAGGTCGTTTACCCACAAAATGACTCGAATAAACGGGTGTCACATCAGTATAGTCGTCAGAAAGATCGGCACAAATAAGTTCCCAGTGAGGTCGTTCGAACCATACGTAGCCCTTACCCGTTTCAGGATCGGCATAGAGATCGAAATCGCCCACGCCAAAACCCTCTGGCTTCAGAGAGCGCACATACTTATAGGGTCCGAGGATATTGTCGGCCTGAAGAATCACAAAGTAACCATCCTCGTCCATCGACTTGATCCAACAGACATATTTGCCAGTTTTCTTGCAGTGAATAATATGCGGACGATCGAGACTCTGCGTATAATGTAGAGGCGAAAGATAATCAGTGGTATCAGGAGGGATGATAAGCCCACAATCCTCCCAGTTATAAAGATCAGTTGATTTGTAGCAGCGAATACCCCATGTCCACACATGACTGCCTCTGACCGTTCTTTCCTTATTCTCACCATACCAGTAATACACACCATCCTGTTCCATCACCTGAAAACCGTGTGCCTGAATAGGTTTGCCGTTGGTGTCGAGCCATATCTCACCAGGACGGATAGAGGTATAAGGTTGACGGTTTTCCTGAATTAGCAGAATATCTGCCAAAGTCATCTTTTCAGCAGAAACCTGCTGATTGGCAAAGCGAACTATAAACTCATTCTTACCAGCCCTTAAAGCATTTGTCACATCTACCCTAAAAGGCTTATTTGTTACCTTACCAACCTCTTGTCCATTGACGCATACCTCCGCTTGAGTACCTACTCTCTCAAGATCGAGAACAAAGCGACCCTGCTTTAACTCGAGTTCAGCTATCAGAACTTGATTATGGAAGTCAGAATCTGTTGCCATCCATGGTGTATCCATATGTCGGAAAAGAATCTCTTTCTGTTCTGAGAGTTTTTGTTTGAGATAGTAGGCATCCACGCGATCAGCCATATTCTGGCGAATGTAGGGGTAGTAGAACTTCAGTTCCAAATGGTGATAATTGCCAGGGACTCCAATAACGGGCATAGGCTTATCGTTGGTATAGCCACTCACCAATACCAAACGACTTTGTGGATCCAAGCTGGCAGAAAGGGTGTCATTCTGCTTACGACCATAGAACACAAACGGGGCACTCACGGTATCAGTACGCCAGTTGACGGGATTAATACAGAAAATATTGCCCTCACTTACGATCGGGATCCCGCAATCAGGGGTTTTTGCGGAGTTGAAACAGATGGTAACACCCGTATCCGTTGCACCTTGGGCTGGATGCAGATGACGACAAGAGGCAGTATCCTTTCGGGTAATCTTATAACCAATGCAATAAGCCGCCACCATTCTTTTGGCGATGCTATCAGGCATCTGTTTCATGATTTCCACCAGCGCATAAGAGCCCTGACTGAAACCAGCCAAAATAAAAGGACGACTTTGATTGAAATGCTCAATATAGTATTGGAAACTTTCCACACAGTCCTTCATTGGCAAAGGTATACGCGACATCGCCAACTCCTCTGTAGCCCAAGACTGCATCGAGGCCTGACGATAATAGGGAGAGAAGTAATTGAGTCGACCTGAATAGAAGGAGTCAACAGCATGCATTTCATGTTCCATACGCCCTCGCAGATAAGAATCACGCACATCGGCAAAATGGCAAGTATCATTGCCTATCATATGATCACCCGTCTCTGTAGAAATAACGTAGAAGATATCGGCATCACCACCTCGATCCCGAATATACCACATTGAGGAATCTGAATAGTCAGGTTTCGGGGGTATAGGTCCAATAAGGTCATTCTGCCCATGATCCCACGAAGAGAAAACGAACATGAAAGCTATCACGAAGATAGCCACAAAGAGGTTTCTTAATTTAGCCAATCTGAACAATTAGTCACAAATAATATGCAAAAATAGAAAAAAACTCTGAACTAAGCAAATAAATAGAGAAAGTTTATGTAATTTTGCCATCAAAAAGTAAAACTGAGTATGTTATCATTTGAATGTGACTATAATAACGGGGCTTGTCAGGAGGTACTCGACAACCTTATTAAATACAACAATGCTAAGCCGACACCCTATGGTTTCGACGAATTCAGCGAGCGTGCCAAGAATCGTATCCGCGAAGCCTGCGGACTACCCGACGCCCAGATATTCTTTCTGACTGGCGGAACCCAGACCAACGCCACTACCATTGACTCGATGCTCTATCAATATGAGGGTGTGATTTGTGTGGGTAGTGGACATATTAATGTTCACGAGGCAGGTGCCGTGGAGTTTACAGAACACAAAATCATTACCATTGCCGACACCGACGGAAAGATGGAGGCCAAGACGCTCGACAAGTATCTCGATGACTACATGCACGATGGCAATAAGGACCATGCCGTACATCCAGGACTGGTATACATTACCTTCCCTACGGAACTTGGTACGCTCTACAGTGCCAAGGAGCTTGACGATCTCTATCAGGTTTGCCAACATTACGACATACCGCTTTATATTGACGGAGCCCGTCTTGGCTACGGTCTGATGGCAGAAGGCACGGATGTTACCCTACCCTATCTGGCCCGTCACTGCGATGTATTTTATATCGGTGGTACGAAGATTGGGGCACTTTGTGGTGAAGCCGTTGTCTTTACCAACCGCAAGGCCCACAAACATTTCTTCTCCATCCAAAAGCAGCATGGTGCTGTGATTGCAAAGGGTGCTTTAATTGGTATACAGTTTGAGGCCTTGTTTACGGATAACCTTTATTTCAAACTGTCAGAACATGCTATCAAGATGGCTATGCGGATGAAGGATATCTTTATCCGCAAAGGTTTCAAGTTCTATGTAGACTCGCCCACTAACCAACAGTTTGTCATCATTGACAACGAGCAGGTTGACCGTCTGGGGCAAAAGATGCAGTTTACCCACTTCGGACAGGCCGACAAGCGTCATACCATCTGTCGTTTCGTTACCAGTTGGGCTACAACAGAAGAGGAGATTGACGAACTAGAAAGAATACTTGATAGTAAGTAATCTCGTTACTAACTATCACAAAGAGGGTTCTTTGCGCACGCCAAAGTTTTTGCGGTAGTCATCGTTGATGATCCTGCTGGCGTTACGGCCATCGAAACGGGTTGGTCCAATGATGAAATCGGGCACATTGAAGGAGAAGAAGCGTTCGCGGTAGAAACGGCGCGGATTCCGCTGCGGCAGCATGAAGGCTTTGCTGACATTCCCCTTGGCATCAACATGACAGAAATAGGGTCTCGTAAAGAGGCCGTCGTCGCGGCGTGAACTCAGCACCATCCAGCGCGAGTTGGTGCTCCAGTTATGAAAAGATTCCGTATCTTCCGAGTTAGCAGCTGTCATAGCACGGCTCTCTCCCGTTGAGAGGTCGAGCAAATACAGGTCTGCTTCATGGTGCCAGATGCTGAACTGTCCGTAGTCGGAAAGCGTGTAGCAGAGGAAACGCCCATCGTAGGAGGGACGGGGGAAGGATACCGACTTTCCCTGCGCTACGGCGTCGAGTACAATTTCTATACTATCACCGAAGCTACCTGTCTCCGGATCGAAATCAACACGACAGAGATTATAGCGGATAGAATCGAGCTTATAACTGCCCTCAGGAATGGATTGAGCCGCACAGAAGTAGAGCGAACATCCGTCAGAGGAGAAAACGGGAAAGGTCTCATAGACGGAGTCCTGCTTGAGAAGCGGAGAGAGCAGCAGCTCATTCTTCCCGACGTCATATACCTGAAGGTCGGAAGCGGTATCAAAGACCTCAATACGGTTGGGGTCAGTACTGTGGAACAGCTGACTAGTGGCGTTGGTGGAATAGGCAATGTAGCGACCCGAAGGATGCCAATAAGGGTAGACGCAGAAACCAAGCGTCTGATCGGTCTTGGTGTTATAGGCAGTGAAAGGGCCGTTGTTCTGACGCAACAGTGTGGCACCATGAGGGCCACGGATATGAAGGCTCATATCGGCAGAGTTGCCACGATTGAAACTATGGCAGTTGACACAACCTTCGAACTGGGTGTTCTCTATCAGGGCTCGCTCATCAAACGAGGAGAGGTCGCGTTCGTAGATGCCCATCTTGCTCCATACCTCATAGCCAGGTTCGATCAGGCGGTAGCAGATACCATAGTCGATGCCGTCAGGGCTGACGTAGATAGAGAATGGCTGATAGGTGTGCCAACCATCATCATACTTAGCCGAAACAGTAACGCTGAGTGAGTCGCCACGATTCTGTCCAAGCAGCTGATGCCAGTCGTCAAGGTCGAAGTCGACCGATTCCTTACCTTGGCTGTGCAAGGCATTGCCATGACTATCCGTAATGATGGCATCAACAAGCATAGCCGTCTCATCAGCCATATTGAAGCAGAGAGGGGCGATATTCACGGGTATGGTAACACCGATGTAGTCTGGATAGATCTGAGGCAGAATGCTTTCCTGCTTTGCATTCTCTACGGTAGTCGTGCAAGATGACAACAACCAACAGCCAACACCTATTATATTATATAGAATCTTTCTCATTCTTAATAGACATGAAGTGGTTAAAGCCTTCGCGGTCACCTGTCAACAGATAATAGGCTACTAGATACTGATAGGCCAGGCGATTGTCCGTGTTGCTGAAATAGAGACTCTGAAGCATCTCGGGCGTCACATGATCACTGAAGTAAAATTCTTCCTTGTAGGCATACTGGCGGAGACGTCCGTATTCGGGATGGCTATCTATTGCCTTCTCATCACCAAGAAGCAGCAGGGTCTCATCCGCCCAGTAACGATAGAAGAGAGTCTTCTGCAGGGCAGTGAGATACTTGCGGGCCACCTCATACTGTCCGTTGATGAGGTTGGTCTGTGCCAGCCGTTTATAGCATCGGCCACTCTTCTGGAAGTCGAGGATCGCCTCCTGAGCCTCGAATACCGTTCGCTGAGCGACATTGATCATTCCCAACTGATAGAAAGCCTCGGCCGTAGGCAAGGGACTGGTGGCATCTTCCTTGACATCGGGCAGAAGACCGGCGATGCCGTTCTGTTTATAATTGAACATCTGGTCCAGGAGCGTACCATGCATTGCCAAGGCAAGGTTTTGTACCGTCACGCCAATCTGGTTGTTAGGCTTTTCTTGGTTAACAGCATCAAGTATGCGGTTCCATTGCTGATGACAGGCCATGAAGTCATACTGCATCACCTTCTCCGCCTTAAAGTTGGTGTTCTTCCAGACTAAAGTCCCCATGATACCAGCAACAAGTGCTGTCAAGAGGAGAGAGGTGAGAGGGGTAAGGTGAGAGAAATGCTTCGGGAAGCGACGGATGAGAATAGCTATTCCTGCAAGTACCCAGATGGAAAAAGCCGCACCCCACAGAAGCCATGGGAAAACCGTAGGATAGCGGTAGTAATGCACACCTGTCCATAGGCTGTCAATAGGTATCGGGAAACAGACGGGCCCCACCAAGATATAGAGTATAGGAATGGCGACAATGAACAGGATGATGCGTATCCGTCCTTTCGTTAACTTTACAATGCCCCATACTACAAACAGCGTGAGCAGTACTGCCCAAATGCCACCCAGCAGAGCATTCTCATCGAGCAGAAGGATCCATAGCAAAAACGAAGGTACGAAACTCAGGCCATAGAGACTGGGAGAGTTTGAGGGGGCTATCAGTTGGCGTGTCAGAAGCTGTACTGTCGAGAGCAACAGCGCAATGATAAGAGCCCCTACCCAGGCATAAAGGAAAAACTGTGTGCAGAAACGCCCCAGCAGGTCGGCTACACCACCTGTATGCTTAATAATCTCGCAAACATAATTGCTATCGAAAAGGAACAGCTGGTATTGTTCCTGATAATGCAGATGGTGCGGATAGGCCAATCCAAAAAAAAGGAGGACAGCCACACCGAAAAGGAGCGTGCATATAGTACGAGTAAACCTCATCCGATCTATTTGTCAAACACTTTACTGAACTCGTTAACACTGATCTTCACAGGCTCTACCATGAACTCCGGTCGGTTGTAACTCTTCAGGAGGAATGTGTTTAATTCCGGGTCTTCCTGCGGCAACATAAAAGCCTTCTCCGCTTTTCCATTTTTAAAGTAGGAGAAATAAACACGGCAGAAGTTACCATCATCACGACGACTGGCCACCATGATCCAATGTCCGTTACTCGACCAACTCGGATAGCTGTCCGGACGTCCCTCGCTATTCACTTTGCAGAGGTCGACAGTCTGAGTCAGGGGAAGTCCCTGATCGAGCGGCATACAGACGATGTCACCGTCGTTGTGACGGATATGGAAACAGCCGTACTGTCCCTGGGCAAACAGAATATAACGTCCGTCGGGGCTAATACGAGGCAGTGTGGCACTCTTGTCCTGTGATGCGGCATCATATACCAATTCCTCGTCGCCGAAGTTGTGCGTTGCCACATCGAACGAACGGCGGTAGAGGTTGTATTGTATCTTGGGATAGGTGGTTCTGATATCCTTGTCGCGCATCTCTTCAGGGAGCGGAACAGACTTACAGTAATAAAGGTATTTACCGTCTGGCGACCAGGTGGGATATACCTCCAGGAGCGTGGAATCGTTGCTGACAACCTGCACCGAGTCAGTCTCCACATCGTAAAGAATCAGGTCGCTAGCAAGATCGTAGACCTCAATCTTGTTGGGATTCTGTGTATGGAATCCCTGACGTGTCAGATCGGTTGAGAAGGCTATCAGCTTGGCGGTAGGATGCCAGGACGGATAGACGCCAGAGGAAATGGTATAGTCGCGCTTCAGATTGACTCTAGATATCTTACCGTCGTTCACAATCACAGTACCGCTATTAGCGAGACGTACGTGGAAAAGCATGTTGTCGGTCTTGTAGTTCTGATAGCTATGGCAGTTGATGCATTGGCCTATCTTCCTGTCATTCATGGTAATCTCGTTGTTGAAGATTTGTGTCTCTTCAAACGTAGTGAGGTTACGCTGGGCAATCTCCATGAAGGTCCATGCCACATACGAAGGTTCAATCAAGCGATACGACAGATATTCGTCGATAGGATCTTCTGCAATACGTATCTCAAACGGGGTGAACGACAGCCACTCACCATCTTTCTTGCCCCATACCTCAACCTTGATGCTCTTGCTTTTCGAGGCATCAAGCATCGTGTGCCATTCCGACTCAGGTATCTGCACCTTTACGCCTTGGCCGTAGGTCTGCTGGTGGCCGTCTGGCGTGGTGATACGTGTCACACACTCCTCATACTCGTCGGCAGGGAGCATGAAGTTGAGAGGCGCGATGTTGCAAGGCACAGTGACATTGCAATAGTCTGGGTAGATAGCAGGCAGGCACTTGGCGTCTTTACTTGAGGAGGGCACATCGGGGTGACTGGCACATGATGACAACAACATGGCAACAGCCAATAACAACATATAGGAGTGAATATATCTTTTCATAATCGTTTATGCGTGAGTTTCGTTTCCAATTTTACCATGTACATTGAGAGGTTTTCTGCCGAAGATATTGTACCACCAATAGGTATCTCCATATTCCGCACGCATCTCCTCACCAACTTGCTCTACAGTCATACCAGGCACTGCCTTACTTTCAAGCGACTCCCAAAACTGTTTGTAACGTTCGTAGATGCCCTGTTCGACAGGAATCATCATGCGCTTTTCTTCTGGGGTCTTGTCAATGAACAGAATATAGGCTTCTTGTGCATGCACAGGAAAGTTCTCGTTCATGTGCAACTTCACAAAATTACGCAGCGAAGGCCAGAATCGACGAGAGTCGCAACGCAACATGGCATAGAGCAAGGCTTGTTCTGATGCTACTTTATAATCGGATTCATACCAAAGACTGATGCCATTGACAATATAGCTGTCGCTGTTCTCTACGCCAGTGAGCTCATCGGAATAGGATTTTTTCAATGTCTTTACCGTTTCCGTAACAGGAGCCGGCTGCCAATCATCATAGAAGAGATGATGATGTAGCTGGGTGGTATAGCGCTCCACCAGTTCTTTATCTCCGCAAGCCAAGGCGCAACGGGAAAGCATCTTCAGATAGAATGGAGAGAAACCTGCCTGTATGGCATTCTCGAAATTCAGACGGATGGCTTCATTCATCATTCCGTAGTTATAATAAACCAAAGGAGATGCTATGTCCAAAAGGGAGACATGAAGCGTATCGGGATTATAAATACTTGTAGGACTATTACCAAGTTTAAATGAACGGTCAAGCAAGCCGCCTTCGTTCATCAGGGCAATATTCTTAAGAAAGATCATCGTACTTGTTGGCTTCTTGTTCTCTTCTGCTATATGAAGTACCTCTTTCCAGTTGTCATCCTCAGCATAGCGCACCATGCGCATCTCGTCGATATAGTTCTGATCATGGAACATGAGTGACGAGATAAAGTAGATGCCAGCAGCAGCACAAAGCACAGGAACGAAAGCCTTAGCCAGATACTTGCCACACAGCGGAATGAGCAGAGAGACAGCGCCCAGCACCCAGAACGGATTGGAAAGATGCGGGGTGTTGTCGCTAGGCGTTATAAAACGAGGCAAGCCAGCTAGTACGACATCGTCGAATCTCAAATTCGAATAGAACTGTGTATGCCAGATGCTAGCGGTAAAGATGAGGAGAACAATACCGAAAAGCTCACGCCAAGTAGGCTTTTCGAAAAGCACTAAGCATAATACGAAAAGTAACGCAAACCATCCAAGCACTGGATAGAGGCAAGAAGCCAGCAGATACCAGACAAGATGCCATTTACGTGGAGTTTGGCGAGCTGCCCACAAAAATAGCAGCATAACGAGATAAGCTACCGACTGTGAAAACCAATAGCCTCTAATCGTAGAGACATAGACCCAATAGCCAAGATCAACAATGGATGTGAGCAGACAGGCTACAGGCAAGAGCATCAGTGCAGAGGCACTTCCCTGTAACCGGAATGCTTTGGTACCTACAAAGAAAGTAAGCACCCAGATAGCCACTAGTACACCTGAGCCTAAGGCTGGATAACAGAATAACTGCGTCAGCCAGGCTCCTACATACTGCATGAGGCCAAAAGGCTTCTGCATCAGAGCATGAAAGAAGGGTGCCCCGAAAAGGAATTCGGAACGATCGTGTGCCGTATAGAATACCTCTTGGTTGATGTATAGGAGATATACAACAAATAGAAGGAATGCCAACAGACTTACATAGAGGACTATACTCGATACTTTGCTAGTTTTATTCATATTGTTATTCTTCTTTTCGTTGCAAAGGTAGTAACAATATTTATAATCCCCAAACTTTTATCAGAAAAACTTAATAACCAAATAAAAAGAGGGCATATCGAAATGATATGCCCTCTATAAATTATACTGATAAGGAATAATTACTCCTCATAGTAAACAGCGTTCAGCGTCATAGAGCCGCTGTAGAGCATGAGGTCGAGGTCACGACCTTCACCACCCTTAGCACACTCCTTAGCCAATGTCTCAGTGATCTGAAGCTCATTCAGACCATCCTGCCACTTCACGTGATCATAGTAGGTGTTACTCCACCAACCGTTCATCACCTTCAGATCGAAGTCTGCAGTAACGTCTGATACGTCAAAGATCAGAGTCTTCAGGCCAAAGTAAACATCATCGGGAATAGTGGGCAGGTGTGCACCTTCAGTTGAGCTGAAACGCATAGCTGCTGCATCCCATGCTGCAGGCTGGAATGGAGTCTGATCGGGGAAGCTTGCAACATCACCATAGATATAGAACTTCTGAAGAGGATCAGTGATCTCCTGACAGCTTACGGGGAATTCAGCAGTCAGTTCGGTACCGTCAGCACAAAGTGCAGTCAGAACAACAGTAAAATCACCAAGCTTCATCTTCTTCCATGCGTAGTTACCAACGTACTCCTTACCACCGATAGACCACTTGGCATTAACAGCGGCAGACGTAGAACATGTAACAACATTACCATTCAGGCCACTGGGTGCCTTATCAACAGTGACAGTAGACTTCGCCTTGAGCTCGTCAACAGAGATGTGACCGCCATTGCTGATGTCCTCATGAGTAGGATCGCAGGCAAAAAGCGCACATACTGCGGCAAAAATCAAAAATATCTTTTTCATATTGATTGCTTATAATATTATTAATACAAAACTTTATATGTGTACTCTGCTGGAGATGCAGCATCATCCCATCCGGGGTTCTGAACCAACTTACCACTCATCAGATTAATCTGAGTCTGAGGCTTGGGCAGGAAACCCTTGGTATCAGCATAACGCTTAGACCAAGAACAGGTCATGTGCTCCAGAGAACGCTTAGCACTCTTCTGGCCAAGGCATACAATCTGCTTACCCTTCTGGGCCTGGAGGGCCTTAGCAGCGTAAGAAGACTCACTATGCTTATCAACACCTGACCAACGACGCATATCGTTGAAACGGAGTCCCTCAAGAGCAAACTCCCAACGACGCTCGTTCTGAATGTTCTTCAAAGAGTAAGCGGTCTGAGGTACACCTGCACGAGCCTGAACCTGGTTCATGTAAGAAGCGTCTCCAGTGAGCTCGGTGAGCATCAACAGAACGTCAGCATAACGCATCAGGTAGTAGTCCTCGAAGTGGTCACCCTGCTGAGGATTGTCAAGCGAGCTGGAAGTATAACCAGGAGCCTGCTTCCACCAAGAATCATTATCTGCTGGGTTAGCATCCAGGTTTACATCGGCGTACTTCTTAACACCATAGCCAGACTCCTCACAGTCGTCCTTCTCGTAGGTATAGCTCTCGAGCTCGTTTTCGAGGTCAATCAGAGTAGCGAGTTTACGCTTATCGGTATATTCACCACTTCTCTCAGCATCTGTCCAATCGTCCCAGAGATTGCATGAAGGAGTACCCTGACCCCAACCCTGGTTGAATGGATAAGTCTTATCACGCTTACCATTGTCATTGGTAGCACCGTTACGAAGCCCCCAGAAACATGACAGATAGTTAGAATACATACGCGGGTTGCCATATGTACCACCAATGTTCCAGTTAGAAGCATTCAGGAACTGGATCTGGAAGATCTCCTCATCGTTGCCATTACCCATACCTGGCTGGTCGAAGCAATTCTCACGCTTCATGTCAGCGATGTATGCATAACCATGGCCTACGCCACCATCATTAGCCTCATCCCACAGCAGACTGTTAGAGTACTGCCAGAGTGAACGGAAGTCCTCCAGGAGCTTGTAACGACCACTTGAAACGATGTCCTTCAAAGCGCTGACAACATCAGCCTGAGAAATAGAAGATGCACTGCAGCCCTCCTGAGCAATAGGCTCACCATTGCGGTCTGTCAGGCTGATAGCAGGAGCTGAACCAGAAGCGAGTTCGCCAACACCCTTATAGAAACCTGCCCAGAACATATAGGCACGAGCCATGAAAGCCTCGGCAGCATACTTAGTGGCATGACCATCACCCTGCAGACCATAACCTGATGCTACGTTCATCAGATTCGCAGCTGATACGAAGTCAGCAATAATCTGTGGATAGATGACATCCTCAGCGCTTACCTGCTGCTGCATCTCGTCGGTAATAACGGTTCCCGTAATCAGGGGTATATCACCGTACATCTGGGTGAGCAGGAGGTTATAGAAACCACGCATAAAGAATGCCTCACCAAGAAGCTGGTTACGCAGTGGCTTCTGAGCGTCAGTCCAAGTCACGTTATCGATGGTTTCAATCTGGTTGTTGGCACGTGAAACACCACCATAGATAATGATGAAATCCTGTTCGTACTGGTTAGCACTTCCCGTTGTGAAGTGATGCAAAGATTTTGCCACAGCATCCTGCAAACCGCCACTTCCGTAGCAATCGTCAGACATCAGTGACCACCAATAGAAAGGATTATTCAAAAGACCGCTCTGGTCACCACCACCCAGCGTATTCATAATACTATAGGTAGCTGCATTCAGAGCATCAACGTCTGCAGGCTTACCGGGGAATGTAGCCGCAGTCAACTCTGTCACACGCGGATCGGTGTCCAGCATGTCGTTACAGGCTGTAAACAAGGTTGCTGCTGACAAAACAGCTGCTGCTGATAAAATATATTTCTTCATAACTTAATTAGCGAATTAGAATTTAATACTTGCACCTACCAGATAAGTACGAGATGGCGGGTAAAGACCCAGGTCAATACCTGATGCCCAACCATTACCACCTGCAGAGTTACCTACCTCAGGATCGAGGCCTGTGTAACCAGTGAAGGTGATCAGGTTCTGAGCCTGAACATAGAAACGGAGCTGCTGCAGAGGACAAGACTTCCAGAGCTTCTTGAAGTCGTAACCGAGTGTAACGGTCTTGATCTTGAAGTAGTCAGCATCCTCCATGTAACGGGTTGATACCCAGTTAGTGTTCTGGTGACCAGTAGCAGAAATACGTGGCTGAGTGTTTGAAGAACCCTCACCAACCCAACGATTCAGGATCGTAGTATCATAGTTCTGATAAGGAGCATCAGAGAATGAACGGTAAGAACGCATGATCTGCTGACCAAATGCACCTGCACCGTTTACAGCGAAGTCAAAGCCCTTCCACTGCAGACCGAGGTTTACACCAAGCATGATATCGGGGTTAGGATTACCAATCTCATGACGGTCACAAGCTTCACCTTCTGCGAAGGTAATCACGCCATCACCATTATAGTCATCCCAGATGCAGTCACCAGGCTGTGCATTGTCAAGAACGGCCTTACCAGCCTGACGAGCAGCGTCGATCTGCTCCTGGTTCTGCCAGATACCGCTGTATGACATACCGTAGAAGTAACCGATAGGCTTGCCTTCCTCAGCGCGGTAGATGTACTCAGTACCCTGTGAAAGAACGCCGGTAGGACCATTGATATAATGGTTATCATTAGCAATACGCGTTACCTTATTCTTATTAGTAGCAAAGTTCACACCAATGTTGTAGCTGAAGTCCTTGCCAATTCTGTCGTTCCAAGTAAGAGCAATTTCAATACCGGTATTCTCAACGTCACCACCATTGATGGCAGCAGGGTTGGTACCATAGATTGCAACCTGCTGACCACCGATCAGCCAGTCCTTAGTGGTCTTCTTATACCAGTCGAAGGTCAAACCTAAGCGGCTGTTGAGGAAGCGAGCGTCGAAACCGAAGTCGAGCTGCTCAGAGGTCTCCCATGTGAGGTCGGGGTTCGGTACGATGTTTGCGTAAGCACCGGTGTTTGGAGAACCAGCAGTAGAAGTCTCTGTAGAAGAACCGAACTTGTAACCATTGTCACCAGACTCACCTGACAAAGCGATAGTAGCCAGATACTGATATTTGTTGATGTCCTTGTTACCGTTCTGACCCCAAGATGCACGGATCTTGAAGAAGTCGAGCCAGCTCTTGGTTCCCTCCATGAATTTCTCGTTGGTTACTACCCAACCTGCAGATACAGAGGGGAAGAAGCCCCAACGCTTACCATCGGTGAAGATACTAGAACCATCATAACGCATGGTTACAGTAGCCATATAGGTCTCGTTCCAGTCCCAAGTCAAACGACCGAACCAAGAAGCGAGATACTCTTCATCATTGGGCTTACCAGTCAAAGTAGCATCGGTAGCATTTACCAGCTTAATGTTAGAAAGCCATGCAGAATCCCAACCCTTCAGAGTTGCGAGCTGCTCACCCCAGTTAACCTTATTAGATCCACCGATGTTATAGCTCCAAGCGGTGCTCTGGTAGGTCTGACCGACCATGGCGCTGATCTTATGAGCACCAAGCATGGGGAGATCGTATGTAAGGGTGTTTTCTACAGACCAGTTGGTATTCAACCAAGCACTCTGGCTAACACTATAAACAGTTGTTGTAGCATTACCATAACCAGTTGAACGTGGCTCACCGTAGTTACGGTATGCGCCAGAACCCCAGTTGTAGTTGAACTGAGAACGGAGTCTCAGACCCTTAATGGGCTGGATAATAGCGAAGGCTGTTGCGCTGGTGTTGATGTTACGGCTCTCAGCCATAGAGTTGAAACCACCATGAATCAGGTTCTCCCATGGGTTGCTGAACAGAGAAGAGTTCCAACCCTGACCATAAGCGGGAGTACCGTCGAATTCCTGATAGTAATAAACGTCACCATTGTCAGCATATTGTGGCATCATCGGACAAGTCTGAAGCAGGCTATGGATATAGCTCCAGTACATACCGTCCTCAGCGAGGTCGTGGCTCTTTACATAGCCGATAGAGATGTTCTCACCGATGGTGATGGCATCGAAATCCTTGGCTTTCAGGAGCACGTGGTCACTGTTGATACGGATGGTGTGACGCTTATAGTTAGAAGCCTGCTCTGCACCCATGATACCCTCGTTACTGGTAAAGGTGTAAGACATAGCGAACTTAGAGCGGTCGGTACCACCAGTCAGGGTTACAGAATGGTTCTGCTGCTGAGCGTTCTTTTTCTCAAATGCGCCCCACCAGTCAGTACCAGTCCAACCACTCTTAACCTTGGCGAGGATGTCGGCAGGTACGAAACCTTCCCAATCCATCTTTGTACCACTGGTATTGAAGCTGTACTCATCCATGATGGTCATGTACTGCTGAGCATTGAGCAGCTGTGGACGCTTATAGGCGTTTGACCAACCCATAGCACCATTATAGCTGATTTCGATCTTACCTTCCTTACCCTGCTTAGTAGTTACCAAGATAACACCGTTGGCAGCACGGGCACCGTAAATGGCTGCAGAGGCAGCATCTTTCAGCACATCAATGCTCTCGATATCGTTCGGGTTGATATCGTCGAGGCTACCACCAGCTACACCATCAATTACATAAAGAGGTGAAGCATTACCTGTGGTACCGATACCACGGATGTATACCTTGTAACCCTTACCAGGCTGAGAAGAACTCTGGGTAATCTGTACACCAGGAGTGCTTGACTGCATAGCCTCAAGGGCGTTAGTGGTGTTCAGCTTGGCGATTTCCTCACCCTTTACCTGAACGGTAGCACCGGTAACCAGCTTCTTCTTCTGGACACCGTAACCTACTACAACCACTTCATCAAGAACGGCATTGTCGTCCTTCATTGTAATCTGGAAGTTGTCCTTATTGGCAACCTTGATTTCCTGAGTTTCGAATCCGATGAACGAGATAACGATCGTTGCATTGGGATTCACGTTGAGAGTGAAGTTACCGTCAAAGTCAGTAACTGTACCATTCGTGGTACCCTTTTCTACTACGCTGGCACCGATAACGGGACCAGATGCGTCGACTACAGTACCTGTAATCTTCTTCGTTGCCTGCTGAACCTCCTGAGGAGCTTCTGAGGCATAGGTCTTAGGCGAGAAGCAAAGTCCCATAAAGGTAAATGCTCCTGTTAAAAACGCTAATTTTCCTAAATTTTTGTTCATACTTAAGTATTTACTATAGATTAATTGGTTTGTAATGAATACAAATTGATAATTGTGTGGAAGCAATAGCCTCCCAGTAGCCTGCAAGCCTGCTTGGCGGGCTTTCAGCTGGATGTTAGGAAGAGTTGTTCTGATTCATACGTTTTGGTTTCTTTTTTGAGTTAATATGCTAAATAGTTGAAATAGATACACTCTTAATCGGTTGCAAAGATATATTAATTTTCTTAAAACAACAAAATATTATTCATAAAAGTTTTGGTTTCTTTACAGAAAACCCCCAAAATGTAACATTTAACAAAGTCCTTGTTGCTTTTTGCAAATTAATCCTAATAAACGTTTGCTCGTTTTTAACGGAATCATAGACGTTTTAACTATGGAATAGATACCTCACGAAAACCAATTATATTATATAATATATGTACGCTGCGCACGCGTACATATATTAATATAAGGGTATACTCTTTACAACGAATGTAAATTATACGCTTCGTCATATATTTAATTTTTCGGCAAGTCGATTCATGTCTTCCTCCAATTTATGCATTGTTATTTTTGCATAGATTTGAGTCGTTGTGATATTGATGTGTCCAAGCAAACGGCTCAGACTTTCTATTGGCATTCCCTTGTTAAGTGCCAGTACGGCAAAAGTATGCCGTCAGTGCCTTATCCTCAAATTCATGGTCCATCAGCAATTTGAGTTCACCCTCCGTGAGGTACTCTCTCGGACGGATGTTTTTAGCGAGACGGAATCCGGCTAAAGGATTCCAAGTAAGGACACCTCTTTGGTAAGCCCTCGTCACGACTCCTTTCATCTGTTGGCATGCCAACCATACAGTGCCGCCCCTTAGACCACGTTCTACACTCAAATAGACACTGAAGTCGTGAATAAACTGCGGTGTCAACTCTTTCATGGCAATGTCTTCCATGTTGAAATGTTCTTTTAGGCATTTCTCAACATAGGTCTTTCCTTGTAGCATTGCTTTCCATGTACTTGCCGAACGGTCTTTCCCGATGCGGCTTTCGAGACTTCTCAAGTCTTCTTCGTAAACAGACAACAATGTCTGTCTGTTCCTTTTTTCTATTCTTTTTTTCATGTCTTTAGTTTTTGAGCTTAGTGCTCACAAAGGTAATATATAAATTTAAATTCTTAAGAAGTCCAGGAATGGCGATACAATCTCCCGTATCGTCAATCATATTTGTATACATATTCACTAATTGCATATACTTGCGCTTTTAGACAACAAGTTTGTTTTCAACATGGAAACAGGGACTTTCCTCGGAGTAAAGTCGGACTTTACTCCGAGTAAACCTCCACTTTACTCCGAGTAAACTTCCACTCTGAACCGTCCCTTTCAGAATGTATATTTATCCATCGACTTACAAATCAACAGACTTTTCAGACTAAATATTATTGTAAAGGCAAGGTCTTTACAACAAGACCTGAGTAGGAATTAATGGATATACGAACAGAATCGGCAGTAAGTTGGGATGTGGGAATACTGACATAGGCTTTCGTAGAATAATACTCAGGTACACGGTTCTGATCATGATGAAGTAACAAATGATGAGTACGAGCACCATTGGCATATGTCATGATGGTATCGGTCAGGAAAGCAAGTTGCTGCACTGCAGATGTATCCTCCGTAACACCTGTTTTGAGTTGAAGATAAACATTCAGATATTTACCCGATTTACTCAACCACATACTTTCGAACTTAACCGGGTCGGTACGAAACTCCTTGTCAAACTCTTTTAGGGGTTGTACAATTGAACAAGGCACTTGGCCTATAGAAATGACTTCAGCCTCAAACTGCCCCTTTGATTTTTCCACCTTATTATAATATAGCATGCAGCGATAAGTAGTATCCCCTGTGGTGATCCACTTAGCCGAATATGGATCTGATAAAGGCAATTGGTCTCCATCATCAGTCGTCATGGAGACAATCTGCTTATTGGCATTAACATGTGCCTCAACGAAATCGCCCCGCATGAGTGAATATTCGCCATCACCTTTTTCATACACTTCCTGTGTACAAGATACAGCAAACAGCAGAAATATGCCTAAAGCCTTTTTCATCCAGCAGCAAGTTTATTCTTAACAGGGTTAGCATACATTGTCAGCATGCGTTCACGAAGGAAAGCCTCATCTTTATCTGGAAGATTTATCTTAGCCATCTGATTAGAAAGATACTCTTCAAAGCGTTGCTTGTCAGCATCCGTATAATATGAAGAATGATCAGAATTACCATTCAACTCATCCAGGGCAATATAGTTACAGGGATAAAGCTGATAGCCCCTATGAATCTCCTTATCCATTCGTTCTGCAAGGGACTTATAGAATTCTGCCTTGGGAAGGTCGGAGAGCTCATCAATCCAGGTGTTAATAGGAAGGGCTGGACGATATACGACACGTCCTTTATAACCAAACAGGCCTATTTTCATATTATCAAGGTCATCCTGGCGCGACTTCTTGAAAGCTGGGTTATCACGCTTCTGCTGGAATTCCTGGGCCTTGAGATAATCACATGGATCATATTCATAACTGATTGTGAGGGGTACGATATTGAGCTCTTTCAGGTCTCCTCCCATAGCAAGCATCTTCAGTACAGCATCCTGAGTACGATCGTTTGAGTCCTTTGCCCTACCCTCACGCTGGGAAATCCAAATATTTTCATTCTTCTTGGTTACGGCAAAGTGAATATAACGGCTCATCAACTGAGAGGCAGAAAGTGTTTCACGGAGTGAGAGACCACGACGCACAGTGAACGCTTTATTCATACGAACCAGTCGCTTAATCCAAGGATAGATAAGCAGATTATCGCCAATACCGATCTCAACCGTCGTAGGATAGCCAGCATCTACCAGCATAACATCCAAAAATGCAGAATCGAGAACTATATCACGATGGTTTGATACAAAAGTATATCGAAGTTCACGGGAGCCTGGCCCCGTAAAACCCTTATCATCGAAAGTACATCCATCGGTATACTTACGAATAATGTACTTCACAATAGGTTTCATGAAACGTTTCTGGAAATCGAGTGGTGTTTTTACGCCAGTAAAAGCCAGACGCAACAAGCCGTTACGTATTGGTTTGGGCAACCAAGGCGCAAAACCCTTTAGGATGACATTCAGTTGGCGATCGTTGAGCAAATCCTCGAACGCCTGCTTCATCTCTTCCGGCTCGTACGGCCGGATCTCGCTAAATTCCTCCGGAACCTTCATGATTTCATTACTACTTTTTACACAAACTGATTCTCAACAATCTCTGAGAGTACATCTGTCATTGAGAGCCCTGCAGCACGCACCTGCTGTGGAATAAAACTGGTAGCAGTCATTCCTGGCGTGGTATTAACCTCAAGCATGGATATCTTACCCTCCTTCGAGATGATATAGTCAATACGAATAATACCATTACAATGCAGAATGTCGTAGATATGGCTAGTAATCTGACGTACCCTTTCCGTAACATCCTCTGGCAGACGTGCGGGAGTGATCTCTTGTACCTGTCCATTGTATTTGGCATCGTAATCGAAGAACTCATTAGAAGTTACAACCTCTGTAGCAGGTAACACTACCGATTTCTGTTTTGTTTTATAGACTCCTATAGATATTTCCGTACCATCAAGGAAGCTTTCGACCATAATCTCCGGACTCTCCAACATGGCCTTACGGATGGCAGGAGCCAGCTGATCCTTGTTCTTCACCTTTGAAACACCAAACGATGAACCGTCGGCAGCAGGCTTGACAAAACAAGGCATACCTATGCGTTCTTCTATCTCATCATCGGAAACCAGTTCTTCGTAGCCCTTACGAATTAACATGGAATCGGCCACACTTACACCATAGCCACGCAAATACTGGTTAAGCACGAACTTGTCGAAAGTCATAGCCTCCACCAAAACACTACTGGTACTATAAGGAAGTCCTATCAAGTCGAAATAACCTTGCAGTATTCCATTCTCACCCGGGGTACCGTGAATGGTGATATATGCATAGTCGAAGAGTTTCGCCTTACCATTTTCCATAAACGAGAAATCGTTACGGTCAATGGCGGCTGTTGTACCATCAGGCAGTTCTACATGCCAGTCCTGGCCTTTTATATCAACGATATATACATTGTAGCGCTCCTTATCGAAGAAGGAGTACAATCCCTGTGCAGAGCGCAGTGATACGTCATGTTCCGATGAGTCGCCACCACAAACGATGGCTATAGTTCTCTTTAAGTTTTTCATTTCTTTCTTTATTTCGATTTAATATATTTTCTCCATTTTTCAATCAATGCTGTCATATCCTCAGGCCAATCCGATGTAAAGTCCATCTGTTGTCCCGTCGTAGGATGTATGAAGCCCAAGGTCTTGGCGTGAAGCACCTGACGGGAGCAAAGTTTGAAACAGTTCTGAATGTATGCCTTATAACTGGCCGTACGTTCTCCCCTAAGAATTTCGGTACCACCATAGCGTTCATCAGCAAACAGAGGGTGACCGATATGTTTCATATGAGCTCGGATCTGGTGGGTACGACCTGTTTCCAGAACACATTCCACCAAAGTTGTATAGCCATACCGTTCCATCACCTTGTAGTGAGTAACGGCGGGTTTGCCTATCTCCGAATCAGGAGGAAAAACTTCCATTCGCAGACGGTCTTTCGGGTCACGTCCGATATTTCCTTCTATCCGTCCTTCATCCTCTACTATATTTCCCCACACCAAAGCATTATAACTCCGATGAGTAGTCTTATTAAAGAATTGCTTACCAAGAGATGTCTTGGCATCAGGCGTTTTCGCAACAACAAGTAGCCCACTGGTATCCTTGTCGATACGATGTACAAGTCCCACCTCCGGATCATTGGGGTCATACGATTCCAAATCCTTCAGATGCCAAGCAATGGCGTTTACTAACGTTCCACTGAAATTTCCACAGCCAGGATGTACCACCATGCCCGCTGGCTTGTTAATAACCATCAAGTCGTCATCTTCATACACCACTTCCAAAGGTATATCCTCAGGTTCGATGGTTGTATCATAGTGCGGACGGTCAAGCATCAGAGTAATGACATCTCCCGCGCGTACCTTATAATTACTTTTTACCGGAGTACCATTTACCTGTATAAAGCCAGCTTCCGCAGCTTTCTGGACTCGGTTACGACTGGAATGAGGCTGATGTTCCACGATATACTTGTCAATACGAACAGGCACTTGCCCCTTATCCACCTCCATACGGAAGTGTTCATACAACTGCCCATCGTTTTCCGATTCCTCGGAAATCTCATCAGTCAACAAGTCTATATCATCCAGTTCTTCCTCGCCAATCATTATTCTATCAACTCCTCAAACTCATCCACATCACCATTTTGCATCATCTGATACTCTGGTTCTATATAGTCAATTTCTTCTCCTGCATCATATCGTCCACTACCTATCATCAACGTGAGAGGACTTTCTATCGACACATGATCGCCGGTAGAAACACGTCGGCCCCTGCAAAGAATACCATAAACCCAGTCTTTCTCGCCTTCCACGAGTTTCGGCGGCAGTAATTTAAATCCCAAAGCCATCAGTTTTGCTTCTGCCTCACGATAACTACTATTATCCACTACATCAGGAATAGCGAAAGAAGGAGAAGAGGGTGAGTTAACCGTCACATAGATGGTATGGCCAGTCTTTACCATCGTTCCTGGTCCAGGATTCTGCGAGAGTACACAATCGGCAGGTAAGTGCTTATTATAACCAGAGTCGCTGACAATGATATTCAATCCTTCGTCCAATATCAGACTGTGGGCATTTGCATACAACATTCCTTCTACCTTAGGTACTTTTATTCCTTCGCCATGGTGTGTATACCAGTCAAGTCCGTACTTCACCCCGAACATCAAGCCTACCACCACAAGCAGCATAGCCAGCAGATTAAGTATCAGAAACTTACTGCAGAATTTTCCTAAGAATTCCTTTGCTTTCATTCTAATATCCTATTTTGTTGGCAAAGGTACAAATAAAAGAGAGAAAAACCAAATTTTAGCAAAAAAAACAGAAAGAAGCAAAGAATCTTCTCTACTTCTTTCTATTTAAACCAATATTTCCTTGATAATGCGGATCTTTACTTTCCGTGATTCTCGTCAGAAACAGTTAACTTCTTGCGACCCTTTGCACGACGTGCAGCCAGTACGCGACGGCCATTCTTTGTAGCCATTCTCTCACGGAAGCCGTGCTTGTTTACGCGACGGCGATTGTGGGGCTGAAATGTTCTCTTCATTGCTTTTTTACTTATTTAATTCTGTTATTATTTACCGATTTGGGGTGCAAAAGTACTCATTTCTTTTGAATTACGCAAGTTTTATGCGAAAATTAGTGCAACTTTTTGTGTTTTTTTCCAAAAAAGAGGGATAATCACGAATAAAATGCGTAACTTTGCACCCGCAAAAGAAACAAAATCAATTATTTAAAGGTATATGATTAATTCACAAGACATTAAAAAAGGTACTGCTATCCGTATGGATGGTGGCATCTGGGTGTGCATCGATTTTCAGCACAGAAAGCCAGGTAAGGGTAACACAATTATGATCATCAAGGTGAAGAACGTTTCTGACGGTCGAGTACTGGAGCGTCGCTTCAACATTGGTGAAAAGCTGGAGGACGTAGTCATTGAGCGTCGTCCCTACCAGTATCTCTATGAAGATCAGTCTGGTCGTATCTTCATGAATCAGGAGACTTTTGAGCAGATTCCCATCGACAACGAACTCGTAATCGGTCATGAGTATATGAAGGAGAGCGATATCGTGGAAGTTGTTTCAGACACTACCGACGGTACTATTCTCTATGCAGAAATGCCTGTTAAGACCGTTCTTCGTGTAACACATTCTGAGCCCGGTATCAAAGGTGACACCGCTACGAACACGCTGAAGCCCGCAACTCTGGAGACTGGTGTAGAAGTTCGCGTACCCCTGTTTATCAACGAGGGCGACCTGATTCAGGTTGACACTCGCGACGGCAGCTATCTGCAGCGCGTAAAGGAATAATGAAATACTCCATTATCGTTCCAGTCTATAATCGTCCCAATGAGGTCGATGAACTTCTGCAGAGTCTCTGTCAGCAGACGGTTAAAGACTTTGAAGTGCTCATCATAGAAGACGGATCGATAAAAACTTGCAAGGATGTTTGCGATAAATACGCAAACATCCTTGTTTTGCATTATCATGCCAAGGAGAATAGCGGTCCTGGTCAAAGTCGTAACTACGGAGCCGAACGCGCTAAAGGGGAATATGTAATTATCCTCGATTCTGATGTTGTACTACCCAACACTTACATAGAGGCAATAGACAAATCTCTTACCTCTGAAATAATCGCTTTTGGTGGCCCTGACGCCGCTCATCCCTCTTTCACTCCTATTCAGAAGGCAATCAGCTATTCCATGACATCCTTCTTCACAACAGGTGGCATCCGAGGTGGAAAAGCCAAACTAGACAAGTTTTATCCCCGTTCGTTCAATATGGGGATACGTCGGGATGTCTATCTCCAATTGGGTGGATTTACAAAGATGCGTTTTGGTGAGGACATCGACTTCTCCTACCGTATCGTCGAGGCAGGCTATCGCCCACAGCTTTTCCCAGAAGCATGGGTATGGCACAAACGACGTACAGATTTCCACAAGTTTTTCCGCCAGGTGTACAATAGTGGCATCGCACGCATCAACTTAGAGAAACGTCATCCCGGGACGATGAAGCTCGTTCACCTGCTGCCAACGGTCTTCACGGTTGGTGTTATCGGACTTATCCTGATCTCTGCCGTAGGACGTGCTTTAATGCACTATATCGATCGCGACCAGTTCTATTGGATGTGCTTTGCCCCATGGATACCTATTATATTATATAGTCTTCTGATATTTTTCGATTCATCTATCAAGAATCGCAGCTTGAAAGTTGGATTTCTATCTATCCCTGCAGCCTTTGTCCAATTGATGGGCTACGGCTTAGGGTTCATCGAATCATGGTGGAAACGTTGCATCCTTAAACAAGACGAATTTCAAGCATTTGAAAAGACATTCTACAAATAAACAACAAGAAAACTTAAAATAACGCTATGGAAAAACTCAACATCAACCAATGGGCGGAAGAAGACCGTCCTCGTGAGAAAATGGCCAACCTAGGACCTGAGGCATTAAGCAATGCCGAGTTGCTGGCAATCCTCATTGGTTCAGGATCAGCTAAAGAGAGTGCCGTTGACCTCATGAAACGGTTACTCGTCGATTGCAAGAACAACCTGAACACACTTGGAAAAATGTCCATTCGTGAACTGTGCGAATATAATGGTATTGGCGAGGCCAAGGCCATCAGCATACTTGCAGCCTGTGAGTTAGGTAAGCGGAGACAGATGGAGAGTTCAGAAGAACGTCCGGACTTAGGTACTGCCACAAGAATCTACAACTACATGCGCCCATTGTTACAAGATCGTGATGTCGAAGAATTCTGGGTTCTGCTGATGAACCAAAACTACCGTCTCATCAAAAGAGTCCGAATCTCACATGGCGGCATCACAGAAACAGCTGTTGATATCCGCATCATTATGCGAGAGGCCGTACTTGCCAATGCGACAATCCTTGCAGTTTGCCATAACCATCCATCAGGCAACATTAAGCCTAGCAATGCTGACGACCAACTGACAAGAGCCATCAGCAAGGCCTGTGAATTGATGCAAATTCGTTTCTTGGATCATGTCATCATCACCGACGGGCAATACTACTCTTATAACGAGTTAGGGAAATACTGAACACGAAAATGCATAATAAATCCAAATTTATTTTGCTTTTTGCTCACTTAATCGTATCTTTGCACCAATTATGACACAAGAGGAGAAGACAAAGATAGAAGAAAGGATTGTGGATGTGCTTAAAACCGTTTACGATCCTGAGATTCCCGTCAATATCTACGACCTGGGAATGATTTATAAAATTGACGTCCAAGACGATTATACTGCAGAGTTGGATATGACCTTTACTGCACCGAATTGTCCTGCCGCCGATTTCATATTAGAAGATGTACGTACTAAGGTTGAAAGTGTAGAAGGCATCAAGAATGCAAACGTCAACCTTGTCTTTGAGCCCGCATGGGATCAGAGTATGATGAGTGAAGAGGCCCGTGTCGAGCTTGGATTCGATTAAAGACGAAATGGTGAAAGAATGAAACCGATATATTTCCTTAGTGATGCCCATCTTGGGTCGCTTGCCATTCCTCATGGCAGAATGCAGGAGCGTCGGCTTGTTCGCTTTCTCGATTCTATCAAGGAGAAGGCTGCTGCCGTCTATCTATTGGGCGACATGTTCGACTTCTGGTACGAATACAAATACGTCGTTCCAAAAGGCTATACCCGTTTCTTGGGGAAGATCTCCGAACTGACTGACATGGGTGTGGAGGTGCATTTTTTCACTGGCAATCATGACATCTGGGCCTACGATTATCTGGAAAAAGAGTGTGGAGTAATTCTGCATAAGCAGCCTGAAACGACAGAGATCTACGGCAAGATGTTTTTCCTTGCGCATGGTGACGGGCTTGGTGATCCAGATAAGAAATTCAAGTTCCTGCGCTATCTATTCCACTCCAAATTTTGCCAATGGGCACTCTCTTGTGTGCATCCCCGTTGGGGCATGTGGCTTGGACTCAACTGGGCCAAGCACTCTCGTATGAAGCGCCCTAATGGTGAGGAACCTGCTTATATGGGTGAGGACCGTGAACACCTGGTGCTCTTTACAAAAAAATATATTCAATATCACTCTAATGTAGATTACTTCATCTACGGTCACCGTCATATTGAGGTAGATTTGCAGTTGACCAAGAAAGCTCGCATGATTATCCTCGGCGATTGGATTAGCCAGTTCTCTTACATCGTCTACGATGGCAACCACCTACTAGTATCCCAATTCATCGAAGGTGAGAGTCGACCGTAATAAGTAAAAAAGAAACTAAACAATATGGACAAGAAGAAGATAGTTACCTTTGGAGAGCTTCTGCTCAGATTCTCTAAGCCAGATCATCTTAGACTGACTCAAGGGGATATGTTTACAAGCAAATATGGTGGAAGCGAAGCAAACGTTGCCGTTTCATTAGCCACCCAAGGAGATGATGTGACCTATATCACTCGTCTGCCTAACACACCTGTGGGTCATGCGGGTGCAATGAACTTATCACAACTTGGCGTAGATACCAGCCAAGTTATTTACGGCGGACAACGTATAGGTACCTACTATTTCGAGCCCCCAGCAGGAATGAGAGCTGCAAAGGTTTTCTACGATCGTTCCAATTCGGCCTATTCTGACCTGAAACCAGGCATGATTCCATGGTACGATATTCTAAAGGATTGTACCTATTTCCATGTCTCAGGCATTACGGCTGCTATCTCACAACAGGCAGCTGACGCCACCTTTGAAGCACTTGATATCGCCGATGAACTTGGCGTCACCATATGTTTCGACATCAATTATCGCAAGAATTTATGGCGTTACGAAGGAGCCACTCCACGTGAGACCCTCAGCCGTATGCTGGCTCACTGTGATATGATGTTCGGCGATGCTATCGAGTTTGAGTGGTTGAGCCAACATCCCCAACCTCCTTTCACGGCTACCGACTCCAATTTCCAGATGCAGATGGATGAATATGGAGAATGGTTTGATGAACTGCATCAGCAATTCCCACGTCTAAAGAACTGGATGATGGGCATGCGAAACATTGTCAGTTCAAAGCACCACACGCTGACATGTTTACTATGGACTGAGGGGAAGTTACTCCAGGCACCAATCATCGATATTCCCGACGTTGTGGATCCTGTCGGTGTTGGCGATGCCTTTATGGGAGGCTGGCTCCATGCCATCAGTCTCTTCCCTGAAGACAAACAAATGCAGCTGAACTACTCATTGGCAGCAGCAGCATTAAAAAATACGATCCCAGGGGATTTCAATCTGTCAACAGAAGACGAGATTATGGATGTTCTACTTCCCTAATCACATTCCGTCGTATTGACTCTTTAGCCATTCCATTCGCTTCGTCAGCCAATCCTTGACTGACTGAACCTCATTCTGATAGCGGCCCCAAATCTCAACATTTGGAGCGCTGTAGTTATATAGAGAATGCCACCTCTCCTCATTGGCGACCATGGAGTACTTCAGGTATTGTCCGGTCGCATCAATCTCTCGCATAATCTCTGGCATATGGTCATAGAAATAGTCAAAACGTTTCTTCACTTGCTTAACAAAGGCTGGATCATCAAATAGTCTGTTAAACCAATCTGAATTTTTTATCCAGAAACCTTCCGGACCACGCTCATAGTAGTTCGTATTACCAAAAGCAAGGTCAAAATCCCACAATGGCCCCATCTTCAGTTTCTCACCACGCTTCAGACTCATAAAGCAGCTGGTAAACATCTGTGCATCCGTATTATGGGTAATCTCATTTATCAGATACCAATCCACAAACGAATCCATATCCATATAAGCCTGCCATCCATGAGAAGGATCTTTAAAACTGGAGCTATAGAACACATTGTCAATCTTATCCATGTAATTAACAATATACTGGAAATTAGCATCATCATAGTCGACCTCTGGCTCTTTGACGTTGATAGGCTCTTTAAGACTATAAATACGGAAATAACGAGAATCTGACTCTTCTGGTGCACGAGAGTCAACTTCAAGTAGGAAACCATCATCACCAACAGCCACCCTGTGATCAGAGATTTTTATCTTCTCACACAACTCATAAGTACCATCGTATCTGCCATTCAGGAACAATTCAACATAATGCGAACTTGAGGTATAATCAAGCTTACTGATCTTACCCATATAGAAAGCTGCGTGATTACGAAGTACCGACTTATCAGCATAATTAGCCAACAACACCCACGATTTATCCTTATGTTCACCTAATAGGGCGATCTTCTCGTTGAATTTCAGTCTATATGGTTTCTTTGGCCAGTCCTCCTTCCACCATGTTGAATTACCACGACCTTTAATCCTCAAGTCAGCTTCCACCACATCACCAGCACTACGGGTCTTGACATCCTCCGTCAGTGTCATGTGAGCATTCAAATAAATCTCCTTAGAAGTAATGAAACGACCGTTCTCTACATCTATTCTCATCACAGGGAGACCTGTATATGAATACACATAAACTATATAATCCTTTGTTTCTTTAGAGGTAGCAACCGTCAGCGTTACTGGCTCAGAGAAATCAATAGCAGTAGAACCGCTTGTCACCTCCGTGGAGCCCATCATCACCAGAGTTCCTTCAAAAGTGAAACGTGGTACCAGGGTCTTGGGGTCGTCCAGACTTGACAACCAACAATTCACAATACCTGTTGAGGAATATACTTCACATGTTATGTTATCAGTTAATCCAACATTATCGGCCCTTTTAAACTCCATCGTCAGCAACTGAGGTTCTGGCACCATACCATTTTTCTCTGCTTCCAACTCCTCTAATCTTTGCTTCAAACGCTCCAGTTCCTTCTTTTTCTCTGCGTTCTTCCGATTTTCCTCATCTATCAGCTTCTGCTTCTCTGCATTAGCCTTTTCTATTTCTTCTTTCTGCTGGAGATATTCCGTCGTGTCCTCAGAACAGGCTGACAACACAAACAGCGCAAATAATATGTATAGTATCTTTTTCATCATTACTCCTCCCTTCTTTACATTTTGCTGAATTCCTCATTCAACCAGTCCAGACGTTTTTCTAGCCATGACTTCATGGCCGAAACCTCATTCTTATACTGTCTGTTAAGTTCTGAAATCGTATAAGCCTTATACACCTCCCACTTGTTATTATTCTCAGGAATGGCATTTCTCAGATAATAGGCATCTGCATCGATTTCATTAAGGATATCGTTCTTATGATTATAGAAATGTGTAAAGCGCTCCTTGACCTTTGCCACAAAAGCAGGATCCTGGAACAAACGTTCAAACCATTTCGTTTCCTTAATAACGAAACCGCTTGTACTCGAGTCGCCATATCCGAATGATTTTTCCATCTTCCACAACGGGCCCATTCTGAGCTTTCCATCACGCTTCATATTCATATAACAGTCTGCATAGAATGCACCTTCCTTATTCTTGGCAATCTCATTGATCAGATACCAGTCAACGAAAGAGTCCATATCAAGGTACTTCTGCCAACCTTCATTTGCATCTTTGAAGTTGGAACCGAACAGAGCTGCATCAGCAGCATTCAAAATATCAGAAATTCTGCTATATTCATTATCGCCACTAGTCACTGAGGGATAAACGACACTCACTGGCTGTTCTATGTGGGCCGTCTTAAAGTTTGCCTTAGCTGCCGATGCATCAATCTTTACTATATAGCCATCAATTCCCACATCAGTACGTTCTCGGGTGTAGTCGACCACATCACCTAACAGATAAGTACCAAAATAACGCTCATTGAGCATCAAGTCGGCAAAATGGAAAGTGGGAGTAAAATGCAGATTACTTATCTTTCCAAAATGGAAACCAGCCTGTGTATGAAGCAAAGTCGGGTCGATGGCATTCGACAACAACTCCCAATCAGCGCAAGTAGGTCCATCAAGTACAGGCTTTACCGTGTTAAGCGTAAAACGATAAGCATTCTTATCCAGTTGAGAAGAACCATCATTCTTTGATTTAACCCATGAGACAGGACCTACCGCCTTCAGTTTTACTCTATCCTCTATCACATCACCAGGTTTACGGGTTCTTGCATTCTCCACAATCTTCACTGTTCCTTGGTATATCTTCTCACTAACAGAGATATTTTCTCTTTTTGTCGTCGTCAGCCAAACCACAGGTAGCCCAGTATAAGAATAAACATATACCTCATAGTCTTTAGTCCGAAGATCCGATGAGATTGTCAACTTAAGAGGCTTGCCAAAGTCAAAGGAAGTCACACCACTCTCTGCCGGTTTTCCATCTATAGTCAATGACTTTCCCTCATAGCTGAAACGAGGTATCAGGACCTTATTGGGCATAATGTTCGACACCCAACATACGATACTGTCACCAGCAATCTCACATCTGGTATCCTCTACCACCTGGAAAGGATTATCTTCATGCAGAAATTCAAAATACAACAAAGACACCTTATTGATATCCCAAAGGGTCTTATCGATCTCATCCTGGGTTTTATCAATATTCTGTTGCGTTTCATCATTGACTTTCTTGATACTGTCCTGCTGCTTCTGCAACTGCCGGGCCTGTTCTTCCAGATCGGCGATGTCTTTCTTAAGATTGTCAATCTCAGAACTACAAGCCAACAGACAACATAATGCGATTACGGAAAATAAACACTTTCTCATCCTTTTTCAATACTGTCTTAACGATTTTACATAATGCGCTGCAAAATTAATGTATTTTTTGGAAACGGGCGCACCTTTTTTCATTTTTTTGTCAATACGAGGTGTTTTTATACGCCTAATAGACAATCTGTTACAAAAAAAGGCGACCTTTTAACGGGTCGCCTTTACTTAGTATGTTCAATTCTTATTTCAGTAAGTTCATTGTATCGGTTGCAATCATCAACTCCTCATCGGTAGGAATAACAACCACCTTTACCTTTGAGTCGTCAGCAGAGATGACGCACTCTTCACCACGAGCTTTGTTCTTCTCCTCGTCGAACTTAATGCCCAGGAACTCCATGTTCTTGCACACCTCGGAACGCATGCTGGTCTGATTCTCTCCAACACCTGCAGTGAATACCACGACGTCGAGTCCACCCATAGCGGCAGCATAGGCTCCGATGTACTTTTTAATACGATAGAAATACATATCCTGAGCCAGTTTTGCCTTGGGATCGCCACTCTTGGCAGCGCTCTCCACATCACGCATATCGCTTGAACCACCGGTAAGACCAGCCACACCACTCTTCTTGTTGAGCAGGTTGCTCATACCGTCAGCATCCAAACCGAGCTTCTTCTCCAGGAAAGTCACAGCGCCACCATCGATATCACCAGCACGGGTACCCATGACGAGTCCCTCAAGCGGGGTGAGACCCATTGAGGTATCAATACACTTTCCATCAACTACGGCTGCGATTGAACCACCATTACCTACGTGGCAGGTAACCATCTTAGTTCCCTCAGCAGGAATGCCAAGGAACTCGCAAGCACGCTGAGATACGTAACGATGAGAGGTTCCATGGAAACCATAACGACGTACACCGTACTTCTCGTAAAGCTCGTAAGGAATAGCATACATATATGCCTTAGGAGGCATGGTCTGATGGAAGGCAGTATCGAATACACCTACCTGAGGCAGGCCAGGCATCAGCTCCTTCACAGCGTTCACACCCTTCAAGTTGGCAGGGTTGTGCAGGGGAGCCAAATCAGAGCACTCCTCAAAGGTCTTCAGTACCTCATCGGTCAAGATAACTGACTTATTGAATTTCTCGCCACCATGCACCATACGGTGACCTACTGCATCGATCTCATCGAGACTCTTGATGACACCAATCTCAGGATCAGTAAGCAGAGAGAAGATAAACTTCACGCCCTCGGTATGCTCAGGGATATCATGCATAATCTGCTTCTTCTCACCATTGGCCAGCTTCACCTTTACAAAGGCACCGTCCAAGCCTACACGCTCTGCGCCACCACTGGTCATCACACTCTTATCATCCATATTGTACAAGGCGTACTTAATGGATGACGAGCCACAATTCAATACTAATATCTTCATTTTAATGTTTAATCTTTAATGTTTAATGTATTACTTCTTAGCGTCCATAGCCTGACAAGCTGTGATAGCTATCATATAGTAGATATCATCGATAGAGCAGCCACGTGACAGATCGTTAACAGGACGTGCAATACCCTGCAGAACCGGACCGATAGCGATGGCATCGCCCAGACGCTGAACCATCTTATAGCCGATGTTTCCAACCTCAAGATTCGGGAATACCAATACGTTAGCCTTACCAGCAATGTCAGAACCAGGAGCCTTCTTGGCGCCAACTGATGGAACCAGAGCAGCATCAGCCTGGAGCTCACCATCAATCTTCAGCGTGGGATCCATCTCCTTGGCCAACTTTGTTGCCTCAATCACCTTGTCGCAAACCTCATGCTTAGCGCTACCCTTAGTCGAGAAGCTTAGCATAGCTACGCGAGGATCCTCGAAACCAGCCACAGCCTTTGCCATTTGAGCTGTGCAGACTGCAATCTGAGCCAGCTGATTAGCATCGGGCATTGGGGTTACAGCCACGTCGGCAATCACCAGGACACCATCCTCGCCATACTGCTTCTGCTTAGAGATGAGCAGCAAACCACCACTTACGCAGGTGATACCAGGCTGGCACTTGATAATCTGCAGAGCAGGACGCAGCGTATCGCCTGTAGTAGAGAGTGCGCCACTAATCTGACCATCGGCACCCTCAGTCTTGATAATCATACAACCCAGATAAAGAGGATTCTTTATGAGCTTACGAGCCTCCTCGATAGTCATACCTTTGCTCTTACGAATCTCAGCCAGTTTCTCAGCCAGCTCTTCGCTCTTGTCATAGTTATCCGGATCAATCAGAGTTGCCTTACCGATATGAGTCAGACCCTTTTCCTTAGCCAGAGCCTCAACCTTAGCGGGATTACCAATCAGAATAATGTCTGCGATGTCATCAGCCAGAGCCTTGTCGGCTGCACAGAGTGTACGCTCCTCTTCTGCCTCAGGGAGCACGATGCGCTGCTTGTTACTTTTAGCACGCGCTACAATTTGACTTAATAGATCCATAATTTGTTATATTAAAATTGTTCTTAGATGACTTGTTTGTAACATTGAGTTTGCAAAAGTAATAAAAATATTCCGTAAATCAAACAGAATTAGTTGTATTTTCAAGAATTTTAAATGTAAACCTTTACGGTTAGGCCAATTCTTTCGTCAAGACGCTCTCCAATTCCTCTGCCGACAGACGCAGGCGGAAGTCGCCACCCATAGCCACAGAGATACCACCCGTCTCCTCAGAAACGATAATGGCAATAGCATCGCTCTCCTGCGAGATTCCTAAAGCAGCCCTATGACGAAGGCCCAATTCTTTCGGAATATTAAGGTCATGACTCACGGGCAAGATACAGCCAGCAGCCTTGATACGTCGTTTGGAGATAACCATTGCCCCATCGTGAAGCGGAGCGTTCTTAAAGAATATGTTCTCTATGAGTTGCTGATTCACATTCGCATCAATCAGCGAACCTGTCTGCACAATATCTTCAAGGCGCACATGCCGCTCTATCACCATCAGAGCTCCAACCTTTCCACGACTCATATTCTGTGTAGCCATGACTATTGGAATGATGCAGGTCATCATCTCCATCGTTGCTTCACGCTCATCATCGCCCTTGAAGAAAAATTTCTTCAAAGCTCGAACACGCTGATGGGCACCAAGGTTATAAAGGAATTTGCGGATGTCGTCTTGGAATATCACAATCAGCACGATGACACCTACCGACACAAGACTGTTCATGATAGAGCCCAACAAGCGCATCTCGATAACTTGCGATACAAAAATCCATACCACAATAATCACCATAATGCCTATAAACACATTCAGCGAACGTGATTCACGCATCAGTCGGTAGATGTAGTAAAGCATCATTGCGACTAGGAAGATGTCGATAAAATCCTTTATTCCAAAATCAAAGAACATATTATTAGGTGTTAGGGGTAAGAGGTGAGAGGTGAGAGAACACCTTTACACATTCCGCAGCTTCCTTCACATCGTGTACACGAAGTATGGAGGTTCCTTTCATCAGAGCAATTGTATTCAGGGCCGTAGTACCGTTAAGCGACTCATTGGGTGTACAGCCAAACAACTTATAAATCATCGACTTGCGAGAGATTCCTACGAGCAATGGCAGTTCCATGACAAGTAACTTCTCGAGTTCGCCCATGACCTCGTAATTCTGTTCCAGTGTCTTTCCGAACCCGAAACCTGGATCTAGAATAATGTCCTTCACGCCCAAATCCCGTAGCTGCTGTACCTGGGTTGCGAAGGAAAGGAGCATCTTCTTGATGGTGGACTGCTGCGACATTAATATATAAGGTACGCGAAGACGCGACACCATTCTATACATCTCCTCGCTACCCTCGCTAACGTCGTTGATGATGTCAGCACCAAACTCCTCCACAGCCATCCTCGCCACGTCAGGACGGAATGTATCTACCGAGATGACAGAATAGGGTAATTCACGACGAACGACATCCAGTCCGAAGCGCAAACGCTCCATCTCTTCTGCCTCAGAAACCTCCATCGCACCAGGACGAGTGGAATAGCCGCCTACATCGATCATACTACCACCCTCAGCCACGATTTGATTGGCGCGAGCAGCAATATCCCGTTCCGTCTGCACCCTACTACCAGCATAGAAGGAATCGGGGGTAACGTTCAAGATACCCATCACTTGAGGCTGCGAGAGATCCATCAGCCTTCCGTGTAAATTCAGCGTATATTCCATATTCGCCCACAAAGATACAAATAATTATCCACTAAGGGCACAAAGAACACATTTTTTTATTATTTTTTCGCCTCCTTTGTACCCTTAGTGCACAAATTTCACTATCTTTGCAGCAAAAATTACGTAGTTTATGGAAATTAAGGATCTATACAAGCTTTATCTGCAGCACCCTTGTATCACAACCGATAGTCGTGATTGTCCTGAGGGAAGCATCTTTCTGGCCTTGAAAGGCGAATCGTTCGACGGCAACAAGTTTGCTTTGTCTGCCCTCGAGAAAGGCTGTTCCTATGCTATCGTAGATGATGCATCGATTCCCCCCACGGGAGATGACAGATTTATCGTTGTCAACGATTGTCTGCAGACCTTTAAGGATCTGGCCCGTGAGCATCGTCGTCAGTTCGATATCCCAGTCATTGGCATCACTGGCACTAACGGCAAGACTACCACCAAGGAACTCATTGCTGCAGTCCTTTCGCAGAAATACAATGTGCTCTATACTCAGGGCAATTTCAATAATGATGTAGGTGTGCCCAAGACGCTGTTCCGACTCACAAAGGAGCACGAGATAGCTGTCATCGAGATGGGCGCCAGCCATCCTGGCGACATCAAGACGCTTGCTGAGACTGCCGAGCCTACCTGCGGTCTGATTACCAATGTTGGCAGAGCCCACCTTCAGGGCTTTGGTTCTTTCGAGGGAGTTATCAAGACCAAGTGCGAACTCTATGATTTCCTCCGTACACGCGAAGATGGCCTCATCTTCATTAATGTGGACAACGAATTCCTCATCGATCAGATTGGCGACGATGAAGAAATCTGGATAACCCCCTACTCCACTGATCCTGACAATCAGTACTCTTGCATCAGTGGCGAGATTATATCATGCGATCCCTTCTTGAAGTTCCGTTGGCGCGAGCCATTGATGACACTCGAGGAGGAAGGGCGTAGCACCAAGTGGCATAAAATTCAAACCCAACTCATTGGCTCTTATAATATTGACAACCTCTTGGCTGCCATCGCTGTAGGCATCAACTTTGGCGTTGATCGCAAGAAGATTTGTGCTGCCCTTGAGGAATACAAGCCTACAAACAATCGCAGTCAGATGACCATCACTGAGAAGAACCACCTGATTGTGGATGCCTATAATGCCAACCCAACCTCGATGCATGCTGCCCTCGACAACTTCAGTCTTATCCAGGCTGACAAGAAGATGGCCATCCTCGGACAGATGGGCGAGCTGGGCGAGGAAAGCGATAAGGAACATCGCATGCTGGTTGATCGTCTGGAGTCTGCTGGTTATGACGACGTTTGGCTCGTTGGTGACAACTTCAAGGACATAGATTGTTCCTTCCGCAAGTTCCATGATGTGGAGGAAGTGAAGGCTGCCATCAAGGACAACTGTCCTGAGGGATTCTATATCCTCATCAAAGGCAGCAATAGCAATAAACTTTTCCAATTGCCTGAACTACTGTGAAGATTAGGGGATGCATCATATGGATCTGTCTGCTGGCCATCGTGGGCTGTCAGAAACAGAGGGAACTGCTCGACGAGGGCAATGCCGTCTATTATTGGCGCACTGACCTCAGACTTGACTCCACAGAAAGAGCCTTCCTCAGCCAGTACCATATTAATAAGGTGTATTGTCGCTACTTCGATGTGGTGATGAATGATGACGAGACAGAGCCCAAGCCCAATGCCACTATCACCTTCTCTGATAAGCTTCCTGACAGCATCGAGCTCATCCCCACCATTTATATCACGGAGGACTGCATGCACCAACCGCATCCTGATTTGGCAGAGAAGATTGTGAAGCGCATCCTCCAGATGAACGAGACCAATGATATTAATAATGTACGCGAGATACAGATAGACTGCGATTACACCTCGAAGAGTCGTAATACCTATTACGAATTCCTGAAACAGGTGAAGGATGCCTGGAGTAAGACACTCTCCACCACTATTCGTCTGCACCAGCTCTCTATGAAGGTTCCCCCTGCCGATTATGGTGTGTTGATGGTTTACAACACTGGCGATCCTCGTAAATGGGAAGAGCGCAACCCCATTCTCGACATCCGCGATGTATCCATCTATCTCGACAAACTTGACGACTATCAGATGCCCCTGGCCTCAGCCTATCCCGTTTTCCAATGGATCAGAAATATCCAAGGCGTCAGAGTGGAGCATACCGTCGAGGCCTCTGAGATTCTCTTGGTGAAGAAAGCCCTGGAGAAGGAGCGCAAGGATCTGAGTCGCTCTATCATCACCTATCACTTAGACAAAGATAACATTAACAGATATAAACCCAAAACCTATGAAGAGATTTTTCATCATTAGTCTTCTGACAGCTCTCACGCTGCCATCGTTCGCTTGTGCCTGGGGCGACTGGGAGAACCCCTACTTGTACAGCATGTACACCCACGACCATTTCAGGGAGCGTGTAGAGAATGTGTGCAACGACAACTGGAAAGCCTATCTTGGCTCTACGGAGAAGTACTTCTGGTTCAACGCAGAAGAGGTGATCAAAGCTGCCCAGCAAAAGGGCGATGCCTTGATGGTAAGCTATGTGCAGAACCTGCAGAAGTATCTGGATTGCGTGAGCATTGAGGAGAGTAAGCAGTACGAGTGGAACTACCCCACCAAGGAGGAGATCGATGCCCAGAAGCGCGATCTTCAGGCCGTTCGCACCTACGCCCTTGGCAAGACCAAGAGCAAGCTCCGCTCTCAGCATGCCTTGCTCTACATGCGATGCAACATGATGCTGGGGCGCCATCAGGAGAACATCACTTTCTGGGAGCAGACAGCCAGCCAGTTCATCGACACTGTCTACAAGGAGATGATGAAGAACATCTATGCTGGAGCCCTTTACAAGACAGGGCGCGAGGCTGAAGCTGGAGAGCTGTTTGCCGAGATGAACGACTACGAGAGTCTGATGACCCAGTTCTACAAAAAGCGCTCTTACCTCGCTATCAGCCAGCATTATAAGCAGAACCCCAACTCGAAGGTGCTCCCCTTCCTTCTCCAGGACTTCGTGAACAATGCCCAGGAGGCTGAGGATATGAAGAACGGCGGATTTGGAGGCAAGCTCTTCATTCGCGACATCAATCAGCAGGAATCCTGGCAGATGCAGCAATTCTGCGAGTTGGTACTTCGCGAGGGCAAGACTGAGACACCTATCATGTGGAAGGCAGCCAAGGCTTGGTTGGAATACCTCTCTGGTAAGAAAGAGGCAGCCCTCAAGGACATCAATGCAGCCATGAAGCTAGAGGGCACAGAGCGTATGAAGGAAAGCGCCCGAGTGCTGAAGCTCTACATCACAGGAGCCCAGGCAAAGCCCAGCGACGACTTCGATGAATATCTGGCCAACGAGCTGGAATGGCTCAGGCTGAAGGTCGGACAAGACGATTACTTCTCTCGCGCCATGTATCGCCTCTCGCACCAGATCATCGAGCCCCACTATAAGTACAACTCTGAGCAACAGCTGGCCCTCATGCTCTTGACAGGTAACTATGGCTATGGGCTTAGCATCGACACCATGCGAGTGGACAAGCTGGAGAAGTTCCTCTATTACACCAAGACCCCAGGCAAGAAGCCCTTCGACAAATACCTCAAAACCCACATCGCACCTAAAGACTCCGACCTCATAGAACTCATTGGTACGAAGTACATGCGAATAGCCCAGTGGGACAAGGCCATCGAATGGCTGAAGGATATCCCCGTGAGCTATTACAACAACAATCGCACTAAGGGATACCTCTACTACTCCGTTGTGCGAAAATGGAATGTGGAGCCTTGGACTACTCGCCAGTGGGTGAAGGAGGATGAGATCTACCAGAGAGACCTCAAGTGGTGGAAGCATCGCAAACTCGACTTCTGCAAGGAGATGCAGATGATGGAGAGTTCGCTCAATCTGCTGAAGGGCAAAGCTCTCGAACAGCGCTATCTGAACCTTGCCACATACTACGCCCAGGCCAGCGTCAAGGGCGATTGCTGGTGGCTGTTGTGGGAAACAAAGAGCATTTACGACAAGGTTCGTGTCAACGAGGTCGACTTTGGCCAGAAGGCCTTGGAGTATCTGCAAAAGGCAGCTATGAGCAAAGATCCTGAAGTGAAGATGAAGGCCCTCTTCGCCATGGGCTATCGCGAGCTTTACACAGCTTCGCCCAATGCCGAGGCCAATCTGTGGTATCACAGCGAATGGAGCTCGGAGGCAGGCGATATAGTCACAACCTATCAGCGTCAAAGTCCGCAGTTCAGAGCCTACCAAGGCCTCTTCGATCTAGTGGAGAACAGCTCGAAAGTGCCTACTTATATCAGTAAATGCGACGAGTTCCTGCAATTCCGCAAGTACTATCGCAGAAATAAGTAATCCCCCTCGCTGAGGAATACGTGCAGAAAAGGGAGCCCCAAACCGCCCAAATCAGTGGTTTTCAAAAAAAATATCCCTTTTTCTGCACGTATTTCATTTTTTTGCCGTAACTTTGCAGCCGATTTCTCAAAATCCGCCGATGGAAAATCGGGATGTAGCGCAGTTGGTAGCGCACTACGTTCGGGACGTAGGGGTCGGGCGTTCGAGTCGCCTCATCCCGACTTTTGAGACTTTACAGCATGATTGAGTGGTTGCCCGGCAGCCACTTTTTTTGTATCCGAGCATAGAAGTTTAGCTAGTTTAGAAGTTTAGAAGTTTAGGATTTAAGGTATATAGAAATAAAAATTAATTATATTTTTTTCTTTTTCTTATAAAATCCTAAATATCTAAACTTCTAAACTTCATAACTTCCCCAGCCCATCAAGTAGCTACGGTTCTAGCCCCTTATAATAAGCTCTCGAAGTTTACTCGGAGTAAAGTGGGACTTTAGTCGGAGTAAAGTCCAGGTTTACTCCGACTAAACCTCCAAATTCTCTAGAGAATTTTGGGGTTTGAACTATCCTCTCTATCAGTCAGGATAGTTCTGACTATGACTTTGGATAGTCTAAACTAATAGCTGAACGAGCTGCCGCCTAGGAATTCGCGGAGGAGCGAGGTGGGCGGAATCTGCGTTTCAGGGATAGGTTTGATGTAGCGCAGGAACTTCAGCAGGCGATAGGCCTCAGCATGTTCGGCGCAGTTCTCGGGCACGGCTTCGAGCAACGGCTCTGCCTGACTCTTGATAACAGCAAGTTCGAAGAGCATGGCGGTATTGAACATAGCATCGGCATTCTCCTGAAATGGGAATATCCACTTGTTCTCGCCAGCACGAACGGAAGGCCAGCGGCGAATGGTCTCCTGAGCCGATACGGCACGATACTTATGATCGCGGATGATGCGACGTAAGAGGCGGTTGTCGGTGGTGGGAATGTAATTATGATTATCGAGCAACACAGTAGTGAGGGCCGAGGCGTAAACACGGAATATCTGCTCGTTAGGTATCTGCGAGGTGAGCTCTGGATTCAAGGCGTGGATGCCTTCTACCACGAGGATCTCATTCTCATGCAAACGGAGCCTTTTGCCACTCTTCTGACTAGTACCTGTGGGGAAGTCGTAACGCGGCAGCTCCACCTCGTCACCTCGGAAGAGGGCTGTGAGCTGTTCGTTGAGAAGAGGCAGGTTCAGGGCATGCAGATGCTCGAAATCATAGTCGCCCTTGGCATCGCGAGGAGTCTTATCACGATCCACAAAATAGTCATCGAGCGAGATGCCTACAGGTTTGATGCCATTCACGGCCAGCTGAACAGAGAGGCGCTTGCAAGTGGTGGTCTTACCCGATGACGAGGGACCAGCAATAAGCACCAGCTTAATACCTTTGCGCTGGGCTATCTCATCGGCTATCTTGGCGATTTTCTTCTCCTGCAGAGCCTCACCGACCATGATCAGCTGGGGCGAATAGCCCTGGGTGATGGCTTCGTTCAGATCGCCGATGGTGCGAAGGCCGAGGATGTCCTGCCACTGATGATGCTCCTTGAAGATGCCGAACATTTTGTCCTGATGGGTCATCTCGCCAAGCTCTTCAGGATTCTCGCGCGAAGGCAAACGAAGCAGCAATCCATCATAATATTTCTCGAGTCCGAAGAGATAGAGCTGCGAGGTGTTGGTAAGCAGCGAGCCATAATAATAGTCTATGTAGCCATCGATATCGTAATAGGTGGTGTAGAGTCGACCCGTAGACTTGAGCAGCTTTACCTTCGAACGGTTATGCTTCTCATCGAACATGCGGATGGCCTCCTCGGTAGTTGTCTCATGGCGATGGATGGGCATAGCTGCATCGATGATCTCTTTCATCCTCTTACGAATACGGCCTGCATCATCGAGAGTTACATCGTGACCTATATTGAGATTGACGTAATAGCCGTTGGAAACGGGGATGTCAATGGCCACCTTACACTGGTCGTAGAGCTCGTGGACAGCCTTGCAGAGAACGAAGAAAAGGCTGCGAGTATAAGCGCGCAAGCCGCTGGACGAGGTGACATCGAGGAATTCTACCTCCTTCTGCTTATAGGCACGGAAGTGCATGCCTTCCACCTTATTATTAACGTGGGCCGAAACAGGACCGTACTTCATCTTGAGATCGGAAAGCTGATAGATTTCTTCGAGTGTGGCGCCCATAGGAGCCTCGATAATCTGACCGTTGTTACGGATATAAATCTGAATGGTTTTCTCCATATTCATTGTTGGTTTTTAGTGAATTCTGTGGCAAAGATAGGAGAAAAAGTTGATAATGCATAATCGTTGGTGGATAAATTTGCATCACGGTAGCAAATTTTTCACTTTTCACTTTTCACTTTTCACTTTTTTTCGTATCTTTGTAGCCGAATTCGAATCAAAAAGATATCTTTATGCTTGTAATTTTCAAACTACTCGGCTCACTCGCGTTGCTGATGTTCGGTATGAAGTCGATGAGTGAGGCTCTGCAGAAAATGGCTGGTCCGCAGTTGCGACACGTTCTCGGAGCAATGACCACAAACCGCTTTACTGGAATGCTGACAGGTATGCTGGTAACAGCTTCAGTACAATCTTCAACGGCTACTACGGTGATGACCGTATCATTCGTGAATGCCGGATTGCTGACGCTGGCACAGGCCATATCGGTGATTATGGGTGCCAACATCGGAACTACGCTGACGGCATGGATCATGTCGGCAGGTATGTCGTTCGACATTACGAGTGCCGTTTATCCTGCGTTCCTCATAGGTATCGTGCTGATTTATCTGAAGAAATACCGTTATATAGGTGATTTCCTGTTCGGTCTCTCGTTCTTGCTCTTAGGACTGGGAACGCTGCGAATGACGGGCACAGAGATGCATCTGGGCGAGAATCAGGCGTTATTGGATTTCTTTGCCTCATTCGATCCCAATTCTTTCCTGACCACGCTGATATTCCTCTTTTTGGGAGGTGTGCTGACGTTCTGCGTTCAGTCATCGGCTGCCGTGATGGCCATTACCATGATACTCTGCTCGAGTGGTGCGCTGCCCATATATCAGGGTATTGCGTTGGTAATGGGTGAGAACATTGGTACCACAATTACCTCAAACCTGGCAGCCCTCTCGGCTAATACACAGGCTCGTAGAGCAGCCTTGGCCCACATGTTCTTCAACGTATTTGGTGTGGTGTGGATTCTCTTCGTGTTCCGTCCGTTTATCGATGCCGTTTGCGGATTGGTGGGCTACGATGTGACGATAACGAAGGAGAGCGTGACTACTGCCGTGTTCCTGGCCAATGCCGCCAAGTTGAGTTTTGTGCTCGCTGCCTTCCATACCTGCTTCAATGTGGCCAATACGCTTATACTCATCTGGTTCATTCCACAGATAGAACGTTTCGTATGCTGGGTTATCAAGCCTAAGAAGGTGGACGAGGAAGAGGACTTCCGTCTGCACTTCATTACCTCGGGTATCATGAAAACCCCTGAGCTCTCGGTGCTCGAGGCTCAAAAAGAGATTCAGCACTTCTCGGAGCGTATGCAGCGTATGTTTAACATGGTACGCGAATTGCTGACACTCTCGAGCAGTGCCAACAATAAGAAGGATAATAAGGCAGGCGACTTCAACAAGCTCTTCACCCGTATCGAAAAGTACGAGGGCATCAGCGATAACATGGAGCTGGAGATAGCCAAATACCTCGACTCGGTGAGTGATGCCCACCTTTCTGACGACACCAAGGCCAAGATCCGTGCCATGCTTCGTGAGATATCAGAGTTGGAGTCGATTGGCGATGCCTGCTACAATATGGCGCGCACAATATCGCGTAAATATAACGGCAAGCAGGATCACTTCATCGAGAAGCAGTATGAGCACATCCACCAGATGATGGAGCTCACGGATCAGTCGTTGAGTCAGATGAATCGCCTAATGCTGGGTCGCAAGGAGTCGTTCGATGTGAACCACTCGTTCAATATTGAGCACGAGATCAATAACTACCGCAACCAGTTGAAGCAGCAGAATATTGTAGATATTAACAATCACGAGTATACCTACGCCGTTGGTACCATCTATATGGATATCATCAACGAGTGTGAGAAACTAGGTGACTACGTAGTGAATGTAGTCGAGGCTCGCATGGGATTAAGGTAAAGTAAAAGTGAAAAGGCGAAAAAGTCTCCGAAATGTTTGGCATTTCGGAGATTTCTTTTTAATTTTGCAGCCGATTTCAAGGGGTGTCTGCGGGTGCAGGCTGAGATGATACCCTCTAACCTGATCCGGATTATACCGGCGTAGGGATGGAATACAGGATTTCTCAACACAAATTTCCCCCTTTACATTATTTATTAATTAAAGGTACTATTAAGGTATGAAAAGATTGTTTTTAAGTATGGCTACACTGGTGTGTGTGGCGAGTATGAATGCACAAAGCAAAGCTGCACTTTATGATTCCACCAAGGTGGAGCAGCTGCAAGAGGTAGTAGTAAAAGGCGTACGTGCGCAGAAGAATGCGCCCTATGCCGTGACTAATATCAAAAAGCAGCAACTAAATCAGTTCTCGACAACGGGTAAGGAACTGCCTTTCCTGTTCTCGCAGACCCCTGGTGTGCTGGCATGGAGTGAAAACGGAGTAGGCACAGGTACCACTTATATGCGTATTCGTGGAGCCGGCGACTCACGTATTAATGTAACACTCGATGGTGTGCCCCTGAACTCGCCTGAGGATCAGTGCGTGTTCTGGGCCAACATGAACTCTTATGGTTCGCTGCTCGGATCGGTTCAGATTCAGCGAGGTGTGGGAACATCGACCAATGGCGATGGTGCCTTTGGTGGTACGATAGCCCTTTCATCGGCTACGCCCCAGCAGACGCCAGGCTTGGAAGTATCAGGTTCATATGGATCATTTAATACATTCAACGTAGGTGGCAAGTTCTCAACGGGATTATTGTGGAAGCACTTGATCTTCGACGGTGCTTATCATGAGACAAATACTGATGGCTTTATTCATGGCACCTCAGGACGCAGCGGTAGTTACTATGGCGGACTCACCTGGATAGGCGATAACTTCCAGATTCGCTATAAGAACATCGGCAACTTCGAGAAAACGGGACAGGCCTGGAATGGTGTAACGGCTGGCGATAACGATATGAGTCTGATGGACGGCACATACGGCAGTAAGACGGGCATCAAGAATTATAAGGATATGTACGAGGTTGGACTGGGCAAGTATAACACGCTCTATGAATACCTGACATACGATGCTGATGGCAACTTCGTGAAGGATGCCAACGGCAACTATGTGACAGCCCGTTACGCGATGGTCGACGGCACCTATTGGGACAAGACTACCGATAACTTCTGGCAGAACCACAATATCCTCTCGGCTGTCTGGAACATCAGTGAGCACTGGACAACCACAGCCTCGCTACACTATACCTACGGCTATGGCTACTATCGTGAGTTCCGTCCGTCAAACAAACTCGCGAAGTTTGGTATGACGGCTACCGATGCCAATGGCAAGAACATCAAGCGTACTGACTTCGTTCGCGAGAAGGGCCTTTCGCAGAATGCTTATGGACTGGTATGGAATATCAACTATCTGAATGACGCATGGGACATCATCGGCGGACTCTCAATCCAGAACTTCGATGGCAACCACTTCGGCTACGTGACCTATGCGGCTAATGATATTGTACGCCAGAAGTATCTGGCTAACGGTGACTATAAGTACTATGACTCTGATGCCCGTAAGCTCGATGGCAACGTATTCGTAAAGGCCGCCTATCACATTAATGAACAATGGGATGTGTTTGGTGATATCCAATATCGCCATGTGCGTTATAAGACCGATGGTATCAACGACAAGTTCTACGATGACGAAAGCGGTTACTATAACCAGAAGCTCGATATCGATGAGAAGTATGACTTCCTGAACCCGAAGGCTGGTTTCTCCTGGAGCCTGAATGGACATCGTTTGTATGGATCGGTAGCTATGAGTCATCGTGAGCCCGAGCGCAACAACTTTACAGACAATGGCTCTTATCCTGCTCCGAAGGCAGAATCGTTGATAGATTATGGACTCGGTTACACCTTCAATAGTGATATCTTCCGCGTAGGCGTGAACCTTTATTATATGGATTATAAGGACCAGTTTGTCCAGACAGGACTGAAGAGCGACATTGGCGAGAATCTCACTACAAATATCAAGGACTCATATCGTACAGGTATTGAGTTACAGGCTGGCATCGATCCTACATCATGGCTCACCATCGAGGGTAACGCCTCGTTGAGTAAGAACAAAATCAAGGACTTTGACGAGGTGGTAGAGGACTGGGACAACGGCGAAACAACCATCCATTACGACAACTCCACGCTGGCCTTTAGCCCATCTACGATTCTCAACGGTTTTGTAACCCTTCACCACAAGGGATGGCAGGCAGTGTGGCACACGAACTTCGTGAGTCGACAGTATCTTGACAATACAGAGAATGTTGATCGTTCACTGCCTTGCTATTCAGTATCGAACATATCATTGGGGTATACTCTCAAGCCTAAGAAGGTGATGAAGGAGGCCATCTTCGGTCTTAACTTCAACAATGTATTCAATCGCCGTTATGCCAGCAGCGGTTGGGTTTATTCAGCCATCTATGCCAGCGGCGGTCATCCCAACGACAACCGCTACTACCAGATAGGCTTCATCCCAATGGCGGGCTTTACAATGACAGCAAACGTAACACTGAGGTTTTAATCAATAGTATATAGTTTACAGATGACAGAGTTTTTGACGGCACATTGGCTCGATATTGTGACAACAATACTCGGACTGGCTTATATTCTGCTGGAGTATAAGGCAAGCGTCTGGATGTGGATTGTGGGTTTCCTGATGCAGGTGCTCGGTATCGTACTTTATTATCAGAAAGGGCTCTACGCCGATTGTGGTATGGAGTTCTATTATCTGACGGTAACGGTATATGGTTACTGGCGATGGGTTCGCAAATCCCCCCGCCATCAGGAGGCAGAGCTAAAAATCCGCCATTTCCCGTGGAGATTGGTGTTGCCGTGGACTCTGCTAATTTTGGGTGTCTGGGGTATCATGGACTGGTTTCTCGTCACCTTTACCGACTCAACCGTTCCTATGATTGACAGCTTTACCACAGCCCTCTCCATCGTAGGTATCTGGGCACTTGCACACAAATATCTTGAGCAGTGGTTTATCTGGATTGTCGTCGATATATTCACCTGTGGACTATACTTCTATAAGGATATTCCTTTCAAGGCCTCACTCTACGCCCTTTATGTAGTGATTGCCGTTTTTGGCTACTTTAAATGGCGGAAGATGATGGGTGAAACGCAACACCGATGATATAAAAAAGTATAAAATCCGGAAATAGATGATTATTTTCGGATTTTTTTTATACCTTTGCATCCGTATCTGACTAAGCATTACTTTATCAAACTCATTTGAATATGAATAATGTACCTGTAATTAAGATTGGAATCGTCGCCGTAAGTCGCGACTGTTTCCCTGAGTCATTGGCTGTTAACCGTCGTAAGGCTGTTATCGCCGAGTATGAAAAGAAGTTCGGTAAGGACGGCATCTACGAGTGTCCTATCTGTATTGTTGAGAGTGAGATCCACGCTCAGCAGGCTCTCGAGGATGTTCAGAAGGCCGGTTGTAACGCTCTCTGCGTTTACCTGGGCAACTTCGGTCCTGAGATTTCTGAAACCATGATTGCTGACTGGTTCAAGGGCCCGTCAATGTTCATCGCTGCTGCTGAGGAGACTCAGAAGGACCTGATCGATGGTCGTGGCGACGCTTATTGCGGTATGTTGAACGCCAGCCAGGCTCTGAGCCTGCGCAAGACTCGCGCTTACATTCCTGAGGAGCCCGTTGGTGACGCTGCTCAGTGCGCTGAGATGATTCATGAATTCCTGCCTATCGCTCGTGCTATCGTAGGTCTGCAGAACCTGAAGATCATCAGCTTCGGTCCTCGTCCTAACAACTTCCTCGCTTGTAACGCTCCTATCCGTGCTCTCTATGATCTCGATGTTGAGATCGAGGAGAACTCTGAGCTCGACCTGCTCGAGGCTTTCCAGAAGCATCAGGGCGACCCACGCATCGACGATGTAGTTAAGGATATGGCTGCTGAGCTCGGCACTGGCAACAAGATTCCTTCAGTTCTGCCTAAGCTCGCTCAGTACGAGTTGACTCTGACTGACTGGATTGAGGGTCACAAGGGTTCTCGTCAGTTTGTGGCTATGGCCAACAAGTGCTGGCCTGCATTCCAGACCATGTTCGGTTTCGTACCTTGCTACGTAAACAGCCGTCTCACTGGTCGTGGTATCCCCGTAGCTTGCGAGGTTGATATCTATGGCGCTCTGTCTGAGTACATCGGAACTTGCATCAGTCAGGATGCCGTTACCCTGCTCGACATCAACAACACCGTACCTACCGATATGTACGAGGAGAGTATCAAGGGCAAGAAGTTTGCTTGCGATACATACACAGAGAAGGAAATCTTCATGGGCTTCCACTGTGGTAACACCGCTTCAAGCAAGGTTTGCAACTGCCAGATGTGCTTCCAGCGCATTATGGCTCGTGCTCTGCCTGTTGAAGTTACTAACGGTACCCTCGAGGGTGACATCCAGCCAGGTCTGGCTACAGTTTATCGTCTGCAGTCTACTGCTGACACCAAGCTCCGCGCTTACATCGCTCAGGGCGAGGTTATTCCTGTAGCTACCCGCTCATTCGGTTCTATCGGTATCTTCGGTATCAAGAACATGAGCCGCTTCTATCGTCACGTCCTCATCGAGAAGCACTACCCACACCACTGCGCCGTTATGTTCGGCCATCAGGGTAAGTATCTCTGGGAGGTTCTCAAGTACATGGGTATCCCCGTTGACGAGATTGACTACAACTTCCCGAAGGGTGATTTCTATCCCACAGAGAATCCATTCGCTTAATGAATTAAGAAGTGAATTAATAGTAACCCCGGAAAGGTATGATGCCTTTTCGGGATTTTTTTTCAATATAATTTGGCTATCTGCGTAGTTTTGCGTAATTTTGCAGCGGATTATAGTATGTGCTTATGCAGACAAACAGTCATTTATCGCGTTTGATCCACGATCAAGCCAAGAAATATGGTGATCGTGAGGAGTTGATTTACAAGGATTTCGGCGGTTCTGAGTGGAAGTCGTTGTCGTGGAATCAGTTCTCGGCAACGGTGAAACAGGTATCGAATGCCTTGCTCAACCTGGGTGTCAAGGTGCAGGAAAATATCGGTGTATTCTCACAGAACTCAGTGCAGTATCTGTTCTGCGACTTTGGTGCATGGGGTATTAGGGCGGTGACAATCCCATTCTATGCCACGAGTTCTGAACAGCAGATTCAATTCATGATCAGTGATGCGCATATCCGTTTCCTGTTTGTCGGTGAGCAGGATCAATACGACAAGGCTCGTCGTGTCAGTGCCACTTGTAAAACTTTGGAGCGCATTATCATCTTCGACAGGAACGTCCGTATTTCGGATCAGGATCTTAATGCCATGTATTTTGACGATTTCCTGAAGTTAGGCGAGAACCTGCCTCGACAGACGGAGGTGGAGGCTTTGCAGGCCAAGGCATCGATGGATGATATTGCAAACATACTATATACCTCGGGAACGACGGGTGATTCCAAGGGCGTTATTTTGACCTGTGGTCAGTATGCGGCCGCCATGGAGGCTAACAACAAGTGTGTACCCGTAGGCGAGAATGACCGTGTGCTGAATTTCTTACCTTTTACCCATATCTTTGAAAAGGGATGGAAGATCTTATGTCTGACGGAAGGTGCTAAGCTGATAGTGAATACTTATCCACAGGAAGTACAGCAGTCGATGAAGCAGACTCATCCGACTTGTATGTCGAGTGTCCCCCGTTTCTGGGAGAAGGTTTATATGGGTGTTCTGGAACAAATTGAGAAAGCCAGTGCGCCAAAACGTAAGTTGTTTACTCATGCCCTCAACGTGGGTCGTAAGCATAACATTACATACCTGTCAAAGGGAAAGCGTCCGCCGTTGGCATTACATATGGAATATGAGATGCTAAATAAGACCGTTTTCTCGCTGGTACGTAAGGAGTTAGGCCTGGAGAACGCGCATTTCTTCCCCACGGCAGGAGCAACAGTTAATCCGAAGGTTGAGGAGTTTGTCCATGCCATTGGTATCAACATGATTGTGGGTTATGGTTTGACAGAGAGTCTTGCCACAGTAAGTTGTAATCACTTAGGTGAGCCTTATACAGTGGGTGGTGTTGGCATTCCTATTGAGGGTATCGAGATTAAGATAAGCGAAGAAGGTGAGGTACTGTTAAAGGGTCCGACGATCACAAAGGGTTATTATAACCGTGACGACCTGACAAAGGCTGCGTTTACCGAAGATGGATTCTTCCGTACGGGTGACTCTGGTTATTTAGAGGGTGGCGAGCTGTTCCTGAAGGAGCGTATCAAAGATCTCTATAAGACCTCAAATGGTAAATATATCGCACCACAGATGATCGAATCGAAGCTCTTGGTGGATAAATATATCGACCAAATAGCCATTATTGCAGATCAACGTAAGTTTGTCTCGGCTCTGATTATTCCGGTTTATCCATTACTGGAGGAATATGCTCGTGAGCATCACATTCAGGTAGAGAGTCGTGAACAGCTTTGTGCTGATCCGCAGATCAATGAGATGATGAAGGAGCGTATTGACACCCTTCAGCAGCAGTTGGCTCACTATGAGCAGGTGAAACGCTTCACTCTGCTGCCCCACCAGTTCTCAATGGAGAAGGGCGAGTTGACCAATACGCTTAAGATTAAGCGCCGCGTGTTGAATCAGAACTATGCCAAAGAGATTGACGCGATGTACGCAGAATAAATAAGAATATTGAATATAGAATTAAGAGTGATTACACAGGATCAACTGAAAGATGTTTTGGAACGTGCAGAAGCTTTGCACCGTTACCTTGAGATAGACAAGAAAAAAATAGAATACGAGGAAGAGGATCTTCGTACGCAGGCTCCTGACTTCTGGGAAGACAGAAAGCGTGCTGAGGAGCAGATGAAAAAGGTGAAGGGTATTAAGAAATGGCTTGATGGTTATCATGAAGTACGTACCCTTGCCGATGAACTTCAACTAGCTTTTGACTTCTACAAAGATGAGATGGTTACAGAGGAAGAGGTTGAGGAAACTTACGCCAAGGCCATCAAAGCCATTGAGGATCTTGAGTTGAAGAACATGCTTCGCCAGAAGGAAGATCCAATGGAGGCAGTATTGAAAATCAATTCTGGAGCCGGAGGTACTGAGGCTCAAGACTGGGCCTCGATGTTGATGCGTATGTATCAGCGTTGGGCTGATGCTCATGGTTACAAAGTAACTATTTCAAATCTACTCGATGGTGATGAGGCTGGCATCAAGAGTGTGACCATGCAGATAGAAGGTGGCGATTATGCATATGGCTATCTGAAGAGCGAGAATGGTGTGCACCGTTTGGTACGAGTGAGCCCGTTTAATGCTCAGGGTAAGCGTATGACCTCATTTGCTTCGGTATTTGTATCGCCTCTGGTTGATGATACCATTGAAGTTTATGTTGATCCTGCTAAACTCTCTTGGGATACCTTCCGCTCTTCTGGAGCAGGTGGACAGAATGTGAATAAAGTAGAGTCGGGTGTCCGTTTGCGTTATTGGTATACGGATCCTGATACGGGTGAGGAAGAGGAAATCCTCATTGAGAATACCGAAACGCGAGATCAGCCAAAGAATAAAGAGCGTGCCCTGACATTGCTCCGTTCACAGCTTTATGACCGCGCGATGAAAAAACGCTTGGAGGCTCAGGCAAAGATTGAGGCTGGAAAGAAGAAGATTGAATGGGGCAGCCAGATTCGTTCATATGTCTTCGATGATCGTCGTGTGAAAGACCATCGCACCAATTATCAGACTACCGATGTTGACGGAGTGATGGATGGTAAGATTGATGAATTCATCAAGGCCTACCTCATGGAATTCCCCGTAAATGACGAAGAACAATAAGAATAACAATAAAAACAATTAAGATTATGGCACAGATTGCAAAAGCATCAAAAAGCACCCAGAAAAAGGTGGCTTATCAGAAGAAACAGGAACAAGGTGGCAAGAAGGTACTGGAGTGGATTTTCGGTGTACTGGTAGTTCTTGCTATCCTGTTTGTTGTTTACTCTATTTTCATCGTTTCTTAATGAGCGGCCTGGAGATAGAACGGAAATTTCTGGTTCGTAACGATGATTACAAGCGGCAGGCTTTCAGTAGCAGCCGCATTCAGCAAGGTTATATCTGCAGTGGTCACGGACGTACCGTCAGGGTACGTATCCGTGACAACCGCGGATATCTTACTATTAAAGGCCCATCGGGTGAAAATGGACTCAGTCGGTATGAGTTTGAGAAAGAAATCACGCTCGATGAGGCAGAACACCTGATGGAACTCTGCGAGCCTGGCTGTATCGACAAAACCCGCTATCTCATAAAAAGTGGTGATCATACCTTTGAGGTAGATGAATTCTATGGAGAGAACGAAGGGTTGGTGATGGCTGAGGTTGAGTTACAATCGGAAGACGAACCTTTTGTAAAACCCGTTTTTATCGGTCGTGAGGTGACGGGCGATTGCAGATACTACAACTCACATCTACTTAAACATCCTTTTTCCACTTGGGGGAAAGACATAGAATCAGCAGACCAATAACGGCAGCAATAGTAACACCAGTGGCATTGGCGGCAAAATCAAGCCAATCGCCGTTACGATGTCCTCCTGTACAATATTCCTGTAAAAGTTCGAGGATGCCACTCATAACTATTGGCATTAACCAAGCCCAGAAGTATAGCTTTTCGTAATCGAACTTCTTATGTTTGGAGGCATATTCAATCCATAATATGGTGAAAGTTCCGCCATATATGATAAAGTGCACCCATTTGTCAATAAACTCAACGTTATCGAGTGGGGTTTCAGGGAAAAACGGAACCAGGGAAAGAATCCAAATTAAGAGGATGAATACATCCGAAAAAGGGTATTTCTTGACTAAATGAAACAAATAACTCATATTTACTTGCAATTTCGGTGCAAAATTAAGAAATAATTTATACTTTTGCAAGCGAAAGACGAGAAAAGTGCATATGGCAAAAATAGAAAGAGTTAATTTTGGTAGTAAACTTGGTGTTATTTTAGCAACCGCAGGTTCTGCTGTAGGGTTAGGCAATATCTGGCGTTTCCCTTATATGACAGGCCAAAATGGCGGCGCGGTGTTTATCTTGATTTATGTTTTGTGTGTACTTTTACTCGGCATCCCCTGTATGATCAGCGAGTTTATCATTGGTCGTCATGGTCAGGCCAATACCGCAAGGGCGTTCCGTAAGATATCTGGAGGAACGATGTGGTCGCTGATAGGCTATATGGGTGTGCTGACAGGATTCCTTATTTCCGGCTATTATGCAGTAGTTTCAGGCTGGTGTCTGGAATATTTATGGGCTTCGCTAACAGGACAGCTACAAGGTGATCCTGAATATATCAAGACATATTTCGCCACTTTCTCTCAGGATCCTGTCAAACCCGTTTTCTGGACATTTATCATTCTCTTGGCTACCTATCTGATTATCGAAAATGGTGTACGCGATGGAATTGAGAAGGCATCAAAACTGATGATGCCCACTTTATTTATATTATTACTGGTCATCGTGGTGGCATCGTGCATGCTGCCAGAAGCGGAGAAAGGTATAGAGTTTCTGTTTAAGCCTGATATGTCGAAGTTTACCAGCGATGTGTTCTTAGGTGCGCTTGGACAGTCATTCTATTCGATGAGCATTGCCATGGGATGTATCTGTACTTATGCCAGTTACTTTTCCAAGCAAACAAATCTGGCCAACTCAGCTATGCAGATTGGTGTCATCGACTTCTTCGTAGCATTATTGGCTGGACTGGTTATTTTCCCTGCAGCCTTCTCTGTGGGAGTGAATCCCGATAGCGGTCCGTCGCTAATCTTTATCACGTTACCGAATGTGTTTCAGCATGCCTTTGGCAATGAAGTGATTGGATATGCCATCTCTGTGCTGTTCTATATTCTGCTATCGATGGCAGCCCTTACTTCACTAATGTCTCTACATGAGGTGAGCACAGCCTTTCTTCAAGAAGAGATGGGTACTACACGTAAACGTGCGGCTTTGGGGGTAACGATAGGTTGTATCATCATAGGAACGGTTTGTTCTCTTTCTTTGGGAGCATGGAACCATATTCGCGTGTGGGGTATGACCATCTTCGATACCTTTGATTTTGTAACAGGACAACTTTTCCTACCGATAGTTGGATTCCTGACCTGCATCTTTATCGGATGGTTTGTTCCCCATAAGATTGTGCACGACGAGTTCACAAACATGGGAACACTGCGTAACGGCACACTTTTCCACTTCTACATCTTCTTGGTAAAGTATGTTTGTCCCGTGTTTATTCTCTTTATATTCCTTCACCAATTCGGATTACTGTAAATGGATAAGCGTGGTACATTTGGTAGCCGTCTGGCCATTATCTTAGCAACGGCAGGTTCAGCAGTAGGTTTGGGCAACATCTGGCGTTTCCCGTTTATGACGGGACAGAATGGTGGTGCAGCCTTTATCCTTGTTTATTTTGCCTGTGTGTTGTTGTTGGGAATTCCCGGAATGGTCAATGAGTTTATCGTGGGGCGTCATGCCCAAACCAATGCCGCCCGTGCCTACAGCCAAATAGGTGGTAGGAAATGGCGATTCATTGGTTATCTGGGCATCTTGACCTCTACCATCATCCTTGGCTTCTATGCTGTTGTCGCAGGTTGGTGTCTGCAATATCTGTTTGCCTCGATAGCAGGACAACTAAATGGCGATCCTTCATACGTCATAGCATATTTCAGGACTTTTTCTTCTGACCCTATTAAACCATGTCTTTGGGCTATTGGATTTGTGCTGATTACCCATTTGGTGGTGGCTCAAGGTGTGGAGAAAGGTATTGAGCGGGCTTCTAAGTTGCTGATGCCATTACTATTGGTACTATTACTGATTCTGGTTGTTGCCTCGTGTCTACTCCCCAATGCATCGGCAGGTATTGAATTCCTGTTGAAACCTGATTTCTCGAAAGTCAGCCGCGACGTATTTCTTGAGGCCCTAGGCCAAGCTTTCTTCTCATTGAGTCTTGGAACTGCATGTCTGTGCACCTATGCCTCCTACTTCAAGCGCGATACGAACCTACTACGCTCTGCTACTCAGATTGCCTTGCTTGATTCTGCCATCGCCATACTTGCAGGACTGATGATATTCCCTGCAGCCTTCTCCGTAGGTGTCCAGCCCGACAGTGGACCATCGTTGATTTTCATTACCTTGCCCAATGTTTTCCGCGAAGCTTTTGCCGCCATGCCATTAGTGGGTTACGTTATATCCATTCTGTTTTATGCCCTTCTGGTATTTGCAGCCCTTACCTCAACTATCTCCATGCACGAGATAGGTACAGCTTTCTTCCATGAGGAGTTGAGTCTACCACGACAGAAAGCAGCTTGGATTCTGACGTTGGTTTGTTCACTGATAGCCATCTTCTGCTCATTGTCCGTAGGCGCCTATAGTAATCTGCAACTTTTTGGAATGTCGTTGCTTGATTTTTGCGACTTCCTGACGGCTCAGTTGATGTTACCAGCTGGAGCATTCCTGACAAGCATCCTGATGGGATGGTTTGCCAGTCGTCAATTGGTACAGGATGAATTCACCAATAACGGAACACTCCGTGCAACGTTCTTTAAGGCTTGGTATTTCTCTGTCCGATACATCGTCCCGCTGTGTATCGCCTTGATTTTCTTACATCAGTTCGGAGTACTATGATCCGCGAATTTTTCTATTTGCAGAAGTCAGATCGTAAGACTGTTCTGACATTGCTTATTGCGATAGTAGTGGGGTTTGGTGTCATTTTTCTGACGGGTGGAGAGCAAGAGGAGGCCCAAGGAAGCCCCAAGGATTCCCAACATCATCCTACAACATCTAGGAACGTCAGCTATTACGTTGCTCCAAAGAAGGTGGAACGCTTTTATTTCGATCCTAATACAGCCGATAGTACTCAATTATTGCGACTTGGCTTACAGCCTTGGCAAGTGCGTAACATTTATAAATACAGAGCTTCAGGGGGCATCTACCGTAAGCCTGAGGACTTTGCTCGCCTGTATGGCCTGACCGTCAAACAGTATCGCGAGCTTCAGCCATACATCCGTATCTCTGACGATTACCTACCAGCATCTACATTACTTGGAAAGGAAAAGCATTCATATCATCAGGTACGTGATTCCGTGAATCAGGCTGTCAACCATCGTGATTCCCACTATCCCGTAAAGATTAGTGAATCGGAGCATGTCATCCTGAATACTGCTGATACGACGATACTGAAGACAGTGCCAGGAATTGGTCCTTATTTTGCTCGTAAGATTGTACAATATGGTGAACGTCTTGGGGGTTATGTCAGTACCGATCAGCTCGATGAAATCGAGGATTTCCCGCAGGAGGCCAAGCGCTATCTCGTCATCAATCAACCTCAAGTGAGAAAGTTGAATGTGAATCAACTCTCCCTCAACGAACTGAAACGCCATCCTTATATCAATTATTATCAGGCAAAGGACATTACAGACTATCGCAGATTGCACGGACCTTTAAAGTCACTCAACGAACTCCGACTCTTAAAAGACTTCCCGCCAGCAGCTATTGCCCGCCTGTTGCCTTATGTTGCGTACTGATTTGTTAATAAATCATAGCGAATGCTTGATTTACGGAGAAAACTTCGTATATTTGCAGAATAAACTTTAAACTTCGCAAATATGTTTGGATTAGGCATGCAAGAGATTCTCATTATCGCACTTATCGTACTGCTGTTTTATGGCGGCAAGAAAATTCCTGAACTCATGAAAGGCCTTGGAAAAGGTGTTAAGAGCTTCAAGGACGGAATGAACGAGGTGACAGATCTCAAGGAAGATAAAAAGGAAGACATAAAGGAAGAAAAGAAGGATGAGTGATACCCCGACCATGACGTTCTGGGATCATCTCGACGAGTTGCGCTCAGTTATCATCAGGGTCCTCGTCGTTACTGGGTTGGCAGCTGTGGTGGCATTCTGTCTGAAGGATGAATTATTTGCCATTGTACTTGCTCCCCGCTCGAGCGATTTCATTACCTATAGACTGATGGGCGTTGAGCCATTCAGTGTTCATTTGATGAATACGGGCTTGACTGAGCAGTTTATGATTCACATGAAGACAGCGATGTATGCTGGAGTGCTCGTGGCTTCACCTTATATTATATATATGCTCTTCCGTTTTGTCTCACCAGCGCTCTATGACAATGAAAAGCGTTATGCCACCTTGCTCTGTGGGAGTGGATACGTGATGTTCATTCTGGGCACAGCCATTAATTACTTCTTGATTTTCCCTCTGACTGTGAAGTTCCTGGGCACTTATCAGGTAAGTCCTGATGTGGCGAACATGCTGACCCTTCAGTCGTATATGGATACACTGCTGATGATGAGTCTTGTAATGGGCATTATCTTCGAGTTGCCAGTTGTTAGCTGGATTTTGGGACGGATGGGATTGGTAAATGCCCAGATGATGCAATCGATGCGACGACATGCCATTGTGGCGATACTGGTTGTTGCTGCCATCATTACCCCAACCACCGATGCTTTCACGCTTCTTGTGGTTGCCCTGCCTATATGGTTGCTTTATGAACTCAGCATTGTAATAGTTAGAATAACTGAATAACAAATACTTTATAGACTTATGTTACGTAAAATCAGAACAATCCTTGCAGCGGTGTTCTTTGTACTGATCACCCTATTGTTCCTCGACTTCACTGGGACGCTCCATCATTGGCTTTCGTGGATGGCCAAGATTCAGTTCCTTCCAGCAGTAATGGCGCTCAATGTGGTAGTCGTGGTAGCACTTATCGTCCTGACGCTCGTCTTCGGACGTATCTATTGTTCCACTATCTGTCCGTTGGGCGTGTTCCAGGATATCTTGGCACGTTTCCATAGGAAGAAGAATAAGTACTCCTATTCCAAGGAGGTGCGTTGGTTGCGCTATCCCATGCTGGTGGTATTTGTCATTTCTGGTGTAGCTGGTATAGGTTCTTTGTTCCAGCTATTAGCACCATATAGCAGCTATGGACGCATTGCCACAATGATCTTCCAGCCTATATGGAAGATGGGCAACAACCTCCTGGCTACTGTGGCTGAGCATTATGAGAGCTATGCCTTCTACAGTGTGGATACCTGGATGCGCTCCTTGCCTGTATTCATCATTGCAGCAGTAACATTGGTGGTACTTTTCGTTTTGGCTTGGCGAGGCGGACGAACTTATTGTAACACCATCTGCCCTGTGGGTACTATCCTCTCTTTCTTCGCACGTTTCTCTTGGCTGAAGATTCATTTCGATGAGGATAAGTGCAAGAACTGTTCGCTTTGCTCGAAGAATTGTAAGGCAGCATGTATCGACTACAAGACTCATAGCGTAGACTACAGCCGTTGCGTGGTTTGTGGTAATTGCATCGATAGTTGTAAGTTTGGGGCATTGAAGTATAAGGCAGGAAATCCATTGCCAAAAGGAAAGGCCGCAGATTCAGTCGATGCCTCCAAACGCTCATTCCTTTTGGCTTCAACCCTCGTGTCTACAGCTGCTTTGGCTCAGAAGAAGGAGAAACTGATGGATGGCGGATTGGCTGATATCGAGGATAAGGTGGCTCCTGAACGTCAGACTCCATTGACGCCTCCAGGCTCACTTTCATTCCAAAATCTCGCTACGCGTTGTACAGGATGTCAACTCTGTGTATCAGAATGCCCCAATCAGGTGCTTCGTCCGTCTTCAGACTTGATGCACCTGATGCAACCCACGATGTCGTACGAGCATGGCTATTGTCGCCCAGAGTGTACACGCTGTTCTGAGGTGTGTCCTGCAGGGGCTATCAAGGAGATCGATCAGGATGAGAAGACCTCGATTCAGATAGGCCATGCTGTATGGATTAAGAAGAATTGTGTGGTTCTTACTGATGAAGTGGAGTGTGGAAATTGCGTACGCCATTGTCCTTCTGGAGCTATCGAGATGGTTCAGCTCGATGAGAACGATGATGAATCACCCATGGTTCCTGCCATCAACGAGGCTGCCTGCATAGGCTGTGGAGCCTGTGAGTATGTTTGTCCGTCAAGGCCTTTCTCAGCCATTTACGTTGAGGGCCACGAAGTACATAAGAATATTTAAGGAGGATTCAATATGGAAAAGAAGAATATATCGCGCCGATCGTTCCTGAAGCTCTTTGGAGCAGGAAGCGTAGCTACAGCTGCCACCTTGGCTGGTTGCAAGGGTGGCAATAAGGCTGGTAGTCAGGCCGCAGAAGAATATAAGAACCAAGTAGAGCCCCCAGTGGGCAAGATGACCTATCGCGAGAACCCCAAGACAAAGGAGAAAGTGTCAATCCTTGGCTATGGCATGATGCGCTTGCCATCGAAGGTGGATAATGGTAATGAGTTCGATCAGGACATGATCAATCGCCAGATAGACTATGCCATAGAACATGGCATGAACTATTTCGATACATCGCCTGTTTATTGCCAAGGTAAGTCAGAGCGTTGTACAGGTATCGCCCTCCATCGCCACAAGCGTAGCGAATACTTCGTAGCCACGAAGCTCTCCAACTTTAATCGCGACTACTGGGCCTTCGATAAGGCAAAGGAGATGTACCACAACTCGCTGAAGGAGTTACAGGTTGATTACCTCGACTACTACCTGCTCCACGCCATTGGTGGAAGCATGGAAGAATTCAATGGACGTTATGTCGACAATGGCATGATGGACTACCTTCTGAAGGAGCGTGAGGCTGGGCGCATTCGCAATCTGGGATTCTCATTCCATGGCAAGCAGGATGTGTTCGATGAGGTAATAGCCCTTCACGACAAATATCATTGGGACTTTGTGCAGATTGAGCTCAACTACCTCGATTGGGACTTTGCCAACGAAATCAGTAACAACAACGTGGATGCCAGCTACCTTTATGCTGAACTCCAGAAGCGTGGCATTCCTGCTGTGATTATGGAGCCTCTGTTGGGTGGACGATTAGCCAATCTACCCCAGTATCTGGCAAGCGAGTTGAAGAGTCATGCCCCAGAGCGAAGTGTGGCCTCATGGGCTTTCCGCTATGCAGGAACCCCAGAGGGTGTGCTATGCGTACTCAGCGGAATGACCTATATGGAGCATCTGAAGGATAACCTCCTCTCCTACTGCCCACTTGTTCCTCTGACGGAGGATGAGATGCGCTATCTCGACAAGGAGATAGCCCAGAAGATAGTAGGCCTTGAGAATATTCCCTGCAACGATTGCAAATACTGCATGCCTTGCCCCTATGGCATTGACATACCAGCCATCTTCGTACATTATAATAAATGTAAGAACGAAGGCTCGCTGCCTATGGGCGTTGGCGACAGAGAGTATCGCAAGCATCGTCGCCAATACCTGATATCACTCGATCGAGTGGTGCCTCGCGAGCGCCAGCCAGACCATTGCATCGGATGCCATCAATGCGAGCCCCATTGTCCGCAGAACATCCGCATCACTCGCGAGCTTCATAAGATAAGCGACATGATTGAGCAACTGAAGCGCGATCCTGAGGGCACAGGCTCTGCAGGGTAAGCGAAAGAAAAATCCCTCGCCGATTGGCGAGGGATTTCTTATTTACTTAAAGAGTAATTGTGCGAACTGATAAAGACTTCTGCGCCAAGTCTGCCACTCGTGGGCTGTCTCAGGCGAGATGTAGCTATGGGCATTAATACCAATGGCCTTCATATCCTCAGCCACTTTGCCTACGCTGGTCTCACCCTCAGCCATGCCTGTCTCTCTGCCACCAGCACTCATGAAGAGCACCTTATTGGTCTTCTTGAAATCAGGAACATCCGTCAACTCGTCTGGTCCGATAGTGCCACCACTGAAGATGCCCACATATGCGAATGTAGTGGGATTGTTCAACGTGATACCATGAGTCTGCATGCCACCCATCGAAAGTCCAGCCATAGCGCGATGATCAGCATCAGCAATCACGCGATAGTTTTTCTCCACCATCGGAATGATATCCTTAATCAGCACTTCCTCAAAGGCGCCACCCATTCTGCGAGCCATCTTGGCAAAATCGGCTCCACTCATGCGAGGACGCTGACCCTGAGGGCCACCCTGCGGACGTGGGCCACCCTGAGGAGCACCCTGAGGACGAGCGCCACCAGGACGAGGACCTCCAAAGCCCATGGGCTGCTCACCTGGCTTGCGAGCGTTCAGTCCATTATCCATAAAGATGATGAAAGGCACGGCCTTGCCTTCGGCTATCAGGTTATCCATGATGATACCCGTCTTACCCTGAGCACTCCAGCCCGTCTCGTTCTCGCCCATACCATGCTGCAGATAGAGCACAGGGAACTTCTTCGTGGGGTTAGCATAATATTCTGCTGGCAGATAGATATAGCCATGACGCATCTGCTCAGTAACACTTGAGTAGTAATACACCTCATTGATAGAGCCCTGAGGCACGTTCTTAACGGTATAGAAATCCTCATCCTGTGCAGGAACATCGATTCCACTGCCCCAACGGCTTGCACCATAGTAATACTTGCTACCTGGATCAGGCACTGAGGCGCCATCGATGTTGAGCTGATAATAATGGAAACCTTCGTCCTGAGGAGCCGATGTTCCAGTCCATACACCATTCTCATCCTTGGTCATGGCGTAGATCTTACCAGCAATGTCAAGTCCTACGAAAGAGGCCTGAGGAGCTGTGATCTGCGCACGAACCATGCGCTGAGAATTAATCATCGGATACTGTTTGTTGTCTTGATTGGTCGAAGCGGGTTTGAAGTCTTCAACCACATTCTCTGTAACAGAAGGAACCGTGGGGTTCTGAGCTGCTGCTGTGAGGCTCATAAGGGCCATCAACGAAAGAATAGTTTTTTTCATAAGTTGTTGAATTAATTAAATAGTTGATTGTATCTTTAATATTACTATGCTTTTAGACCTATTTAAATGCAAAAAGTAAAAAGTAAGATGCTAAAGTTATAGAAGATTAACAATTCAGGTTTTTCGCTACGCAATAGGCTGAGTTTAAGAGACTTCCGTGTAAACCCTGACTTAAGTCGGAATAAGCCTGGACTTTACTCGGAGGAAACCTCTAAATTCTCGAGAGAATTCAGGACTTTACTCGGAGGAAAGTCCAGGTTTACTCGGAGGAAAGTGAAGGTTTGCTCCGTAGTTCCTTAAGGGGATCCATCGGGAAAGCTTAGAAGTTTAGAAGTTTAGATGTTTAGGTTTTTATAAGAAAAAGAAAAAATTATAATTAATTTTTATTTCTATATACCTTAAATCCTAAATTTCTAAACTTCTAAACTAATAAAGAAGAGCAAAGGAAAGTCCTCCTTTTTGCATATTTATTTGCAAATTAAGTGTATAAATGCAAAAACTTGCAAGAATTTTAAAATGAATATGCATTTTTTTAGGTTTTTCTTTGGCGGTTTGGTTAAAAATGAATAATTTTGCGGCGTTTTAAAAGTTAGTAATATACATATTATATATATAAGTTATGGCAGAACAATTAGAAGTGAAAGAGCTCGATCAGGTGGTCGTACGCTTCTCAGGTGACTCTGGCGATGGTATGCAGCTCGCCGGAAACATCTTCTCTACGGTTAGTGCCACCGTTGGTAACGGCATCTCAACATTCCCCGACTATCCCGCTGACATCCGTGCCCCGCAAGGATCGCTCACGGGTGTATCAGGATTCCAGGTACACATCGGTGCTGGCAAGGTGTACACCCCTGGCGACAAGTGCGACGTGCTGGTAGCTATGAACGCTGCTGCGCTGAAAACACAGTATCGCTATGCTAAGCCGGGTGCCACCATCATTATCGATACCGACTCGTTCGGACCGAAGGACTTGGAGAAGGCTCAGTTCCAGACTGAGGACTACCTCGGTGAGATGAACATCGACCCAGATCGCGTGATTCAGTGTCCGCTGACCACGATGGTAAAGGATTGTCTGGCTGATACTGGCATGGACAACAAGGCCATGCTGAAGTGCCGTAATATGTTTGCACTGGGATTGGTTTGCTGGCTCTTCGATCGCGATCTGAACCTGGTAGCCAACTTCTTGAAAGAAAAGTTCGCCAAGAAACCTGCTATTGCCGAGGCTAACATCAAGGTGATTCAGGCTGGATATGACTACGGACACAACACCCACTCATCAACTATCAACGTTTATCGTGTGGAGTCGAAGGAGAAGGTGCCCGGACGCTATATGGACATTACTGGTAACAAGGCTACGGCCTATGGTTTCATAGCTGCTGCTGAGAAGGCAGGTCTGAAACTTTATCTGGGTTCTTATCCTATTACCCCTGCTACTGATGTACTTCACGAGCTCTCTAAGCACAAGTCTTGCGGTGTCATCACCGTTCAGTGTGAGGATGAGATCTCTGGTTGTGCATCTGCTCTTGGTGCTTCATTCGCTGGAGCTCTGGGTGTTACCTCTACATCAGGTCCTGGTATTTGTCTGAAGAGTGAGGCAATGAACCTCGCTGTGATTATGGAGCTCCCTCTGGTGGTGCTTGATGTTCAGCGTGGTGGTCCTGCCACTGGTCTTCCCACAAAGTCAGAGCAGACCGACCTGCTTCAGGCACTCTTCGGCCGTAACGGTGAGAGTCCTATGCCCGTAATGGCAGCCACCAGTCCTACCGACTGTTTCGATGCCGCTTATCAGGCTTGTAAGATGGCTCTGGAGCACATGACTCCTGTGGTGCTGCTCACTGATGCCTTCGTGGCTAATGGTTCTGGTGCTTTCAAACTTCCTGAGATTGCCAAGCTCGATCCTATCAATCCGCCATATGTTCCTGAGGAACTGAAGGGTAAGTGGACGCCATATATGCGTGCTGAGAACGGAACACGCTATTGGGCTGTACCTGGTCGTGAGGGCTTTACCCATATCCTCGGTGGATTGGAGAAGGACTCTAATACTGGTGCTATCTCTACCAATCCTGAGAACCACGACTTGATGACTCGTCTGCGCCAGCAGAAGATTGCTAACATTCAGGTGCCCGATCTCGAGGTGGATGGCGACGTCAACGATGCCGATCTGCTGATTGTGGGCTTTGGTTCTACCTATGGTCATCTGCGCTCAGCTATGGACGAACTCCGTGCCAAGGGCTACAAGGTGGCTCAGACTCACTTCAAGTATCTGAACCCGCTGCCCAAGAACACTGCCGAGGTACTTTCTAAGTATAAGAAGGTGGTTGTGGCCGAGCAGAACATGGGTCAACTCGCTGGTTATCTGCGCATGAAGGTTGATAACTTCGTACCTTTCCAGTTCAACCAGGTAAAGGGACAGCCCTTCGTAGTAGAAGAGTTAGTGAACGCATTTGAGGACATTTTAAAGAAGTAAGCTATTATGAGTTATACAGCACAAGATTTCAAGAAAGGCCAGCCCCGTTGGTGCCCCGGTTGTGGCGACCACTTTTTCCTGGCTTCACTCCATAAGGCTATGGCCGAAATCGGCGTAGCTCCCGAGAACGTAGCAGTCATCTCTGGTATCGGCTGTTCAAGCCGTCTGCCCCACTACATGGCTACCTATGGCATGAATACCATCCACGGTCGTGCCGCTGCCATCGCTACTGGTGCCAAAGTGGCTAACCCTAACCTGACTGTATGGCAGGTATCAGGTGATGGTGACGGACTGGCTATCGGTGGTAACCATTTTATCCACGCCAACCGTCGCAATATCGACCTGAATATGATTCTCTTGAACAACCGTATCTATGGATTGACCAAGGGTCAGTACTCACCCACATCACCTCGTGGATTCGTCTCAAAATCAAGTCCTTACGGAACTGTTGAGGATCCTTTCCGCCCCGCAGAGCTCTGCTTCGGCGCACGTGGACACTTCTTTGCCCGCTGCGTGGCTACCGATGCAAAAGGAACAGTTGAGGTTCTGAAGGCTGCCTACGAGCACAAGGGTGCCTCAGTAACCGAGGTGCTGCAGAATTGTGTCATCTTCAACGATCACTGCCACGATGTGGTATATAATAATGAAGGTCGTAAGAAGAACGCTATCTACGTTAAGCATGGTGAGAAGCTGGTATTCGGCGAGAACAATGAGTTCGGATTGGTTCAGCAGGGCTTCGGCCTGAAGGTCGTAGAGATTGGCAAGGATGGCTATACCATCGACGACGTACTTGTTCACGACGCTCACTGCGAGGACAACACTCTGCAGCTGAAGCTCGCTCTGATGGGCAATAACGATGGTTTCCCCATCGCCCTCGGCGTTATTCGCGACGTGGATGCTCCCACCTACAACGATGCCGTTTATGCACAGGTAGAAGAGGTTAAGGGTATGAAGAAGTATCATAACTTCACCGAGCTCCTGGAGACCAACGATATCTGGACAGTAGAGTAATGAGTTTGTAAACTCCACATATCAATCACCCCTTAGGCAGATGGCCCGAGGGGTGATTTTGTGTATTTATACACTCATTATTCGGAATAATTAAGAGTTAAGAGATACAAGTTTTGAAATAATATCGTATCTTTGCGGCGCGTTTTCGAAAACTTAATTTAAATCAAGACATATGTTTCATATTTACGAAGGATTCCATCTGGTAGAGACGTACCACAAGATGCGTCACCAAAGGAAGTACAACCCCGACACCAAGCGTGCCATTAAGATCGCCCTCGTGGCTTTAGTTACTCTCGTGCTCTGGAACATGCCGTCAGAGTGGTATGGCATTCAGAACCTCACTGTTATCCAGCAGCGTATCATCGCCATTTTCGCGTTTGCCACGCTGATGTGGATTCTCGAGATTGTAAGCTCTTGGGCCACGTCAGTGGCTATCATCGTGTTGATGTTGCTATTCTGTACAGATAGTGGTGTGCTACCGATGGTGAACGAAGAAGAAGTAGGTAAACTTTTGTCGTACAAGGGCGTTATGGCCACCTTCGCCGATCCTGTGATTATGCTGTTCATCGGTGGTTTCGTACTCGCTATCGCTGCCACGAAGACAGGCCTCGACGCCCAGCTCGCAAAAGTTCTTCTGAGACCCTTCGGCACCCGCAGTGAGATGGTGCTCCTGGGTTTCCTGCTCATCACAGGTTTGTTCTCCATGTTCGTATCTAACACAGCTACCGCTGCCATGATGCTGACATTCCTGACCCCTGTGTTCCACCAGCTGCCTCCTGAGGGTAAGGGTCGCATCGCCTTGGCCATGTCGATTCCCGTAGCAGCCAATCTTGGTGGTATGGGTACACCTATCGGTACACCTCCTAACACGATTGCCCTGAAATACCTGAACGATCCTGAGGGTCTGAACATGGGTCTTGGCTTTGGTCAGTGGATGATGTTCATGTTCCCGCTCGTGATCTTACTGTTGTTCATCAGCTGGCGTATCCTTCTGAAGATGTTCCCCTTCACCCAGAAGCGCATCGAGCTGAAGATCGATGGTGGCATGCAGAAGGGCTTCCACTCTTGGGTGGTCATCATTACTTTCTTCGTAACAGTCGCCCTCTGGTTGCTCGACCGCGTTACAGGTATCAATTCATACACCGTAGCTATGATTCCTTTCATGGTGTTTGCCCTGACGGGGGTCATCAACAAGCGCGACTTGGAGCAGATTAACTGGAGTGTTATTTGGATGGTGGCCGGTGGTTTTGCCCTTGGTTACGGACTGAACGCCTCTGGATTGGCAGCCAACGCTGTGGAGAGTATCCCCTTCGGCGAATTCTCGCCACTACTCATCCTCTTGCTCGGTGGTGCTATCTGCTACCTGCTCTCGAACTTCATCTCTAACTCGGCTACAGCTGCACTGCTGATGCCTATCCTGGCTATCGTCTGCGGTGCTATGGGCGACAAGCTCGATCCTATCGGTGGTACTTCAACCGTACTGATCGGTGTAGCTATTGCAGCTTCGAGTGCTATGATTCTCCCGATTTCTACCCCGCCAAATGCTCTGGCCTTCGCTACGGGTTACGTAAAGCAGAACGATATGGCAAAGATGGGTATCATTATGGGTATCATTTCCATGCTGCTTGGCTTCGGCCTTGTATATTTGATGGGTACACTCCACCTGATCTAAATAAGAAATCCCCGCTGACTGGCGGGGATTTTTCTTTTAATACTTGAACGAACTGCCTCCTACGAATTCTCGCATGATACTCGTGGGAGGTATTTCTTTGTCGCTAATGGGAATAAAGTAGTGGATGAACCTCAGCAGACGATGGGCCTCAGCATACTCGGAACAATTCTTGGGCACAGTAGCCAGGATTATCTCGGCATGAGTACGGAGCACAGCAAACTCGATATTAAGAGCTGAGTTAAACATCACATCGGCTGTTTCCTGGAAGGGGAATATCCACTGGTCCTCAGCCTCGCACACGCTCTTCCACTGACTGATGGTTTCACGAGCCGAATAAGCGCCCTTATTATAGTCGCGGATGATACGACGCAACAAGCGATTGTCTTGCGTAGGAATCCAGTTATGGGCATCGAGCGAGATGCTGGTCAAAGCCGATATGTATATCTTGTACTTCAGAGAATCATCAACGCCTTGGGTAAGCAAGGGGTTCAGCGCGTGGATACCCTCGATAATGAGAACACTATCGCCGGAGAGGTGGAGTCTTTTGCCATTATACTCACGCTTGCCTGTTACAAAGTTATACTCTGGCACTTCAACCGTTTCACCCTTCATCAGGCGAGAGAGATGGTCACCTAAGAGCTTATAGTCAACGGTTTCCACATTATCGAAGTCGTATTGGCCATTGGGCAACTTTGGGGTATCTAGGCGGTTCACAAAATAGTCATCTGTCGAGAATGACATGGGGCGCAGACCACAGGCCAGCAACTGCACAGAGAGGCGTTTGCAGAACGTGGACTTACCTGAAGAAGAAGGTCCAGTAATAAGAATCAGTCGCACAGGGTTCTCCTTACGATGGAAGCGCTCATCAATCTCTTCGGCTATCTTTACAATCTTCTTCTCCTGCAAGGCCTCTGACACTTGAATCAACTCGGAACCATAGCCCTTGAGGATGGCCTTGTTCACATCGCCCGCATTCGAAAGGCGCATGATGATATCCCAGCGCACCTTCTCGGCAAACACCTCGAACGTACGCGGCTGGTCTACCTTCTCAGCCAACACTAGAGGGTTGTTTTTATCAGGTGCACGTAGCAAAAGTCCTTCGTGATAGCGCTCTAAACCCCACACTTTCAGATAGCCTGCTGATGGCACCAAAGGGCCGTAATAATAGTCGATGGTATCGCCTAAAGTATAATAATAGGTATACACCTGACCGCTGGTTTCCAACAGTTTCACCTTATCAGAAAAGCCTCGCTCAGTAAACACCCGCACGGCTTCTTCGAGCGTAGCCTCAGTACGACGGAAGGGCATATCGGCATCGATAATCTCCTGCATCCGCTGACAGATTTTTACCACGTCGTCATCGGTCAGGGGAACATTATCTTTCTTCTTGAAATTGCAATAGATACCCCTTGATAATGGATGTTCAATAAAGAGCTTACTACCTGGGAAAACATCGTTCGTAGCCTTATAAAGCACGAAACAAAGTGAACGGGCATACACACGACGACCTGAACCATCGGAGGCATCAATAAACTCCACATCACGGTTCTGATACAAACGGAATTTCAATCCCTGCGACACGTTGTTCACCTTGGCCGATACCACTGGAAAAGGCATATTCAACTCATCGGCAAACTCTTGCCACACGTCGAGCAGCGAGGTTCCTTCAGGGAAGCTACGAGTCTTATTGTTGTTCTTGCAACGAATCTGCAGCATAGGCTTTAAAGTTTTTCTCCGTAACAAAGGTCACCACAGTCACCAAAACCAGGCACAATATATTTATGCTCGTTCATACCCGGATCAATAGCAGCACACCAGATGGTGCTGTCGTCAGGCAACACACTCTTCACCACCTCAAGACCTTCGGGCACAGCAATAACACTACACACATGGATCTTCTTAGGCTTGCCCGACTTCATCAGCGCCTCAACGGCAGCTGCCATCGAACCACCCGTAGCCAGCATAGGGTCGACAATGATCAGCGTCTTACCTTTTACACTCGGCGAAGCCATATATTCAGCATGAACACCCACCTCGGTATGTTCGCGGTTCGTGTACATACGATAGGCCGATACAAAGGCATTATCAGCATGGTCGAACACATTGAGGAAACCCTCATGGAAAGGTAATCCAGCACGCAGAACAGTAGCCACCACCAGGTCCTCCTTTGGCAGAGGAATATCAATTGTTCCGAGGGGCGTGGTAATGGTTTTCGGCTTGAATTCCAAGGTTTTAGAAAGCTCATAAGCCATCATCTCACCAACACGCTTGATGTTATGACGGAACAGAAGCCGGTTCTTCTGATAATTCTTGTCGCGCAACTCCGACATATAGAGGTTGATAATCGAGTTGCTCTTACTGAAATCAATTACTTCCATAATCTAAATCGTTTTTAAGTTTGGCACAAAGGTACAAAATTTTGCCAACTCAACGTAGCAAAAATATCGACGAAAATACCAATTTTAACTTCTTTAACCTAAAAAGGATTGTGTGCGCGCAAAATAATCTTAATACTTAGCCCTTAATTCTTATTTTATTAGTAACTTTGCAGCGCATTTCGAAATAACAGAGGATAATATTCACAATTTAAAACAAATAGTTAGTAATATGGCAAAGTTAGATTTGACTCAGTATGGCATCACCGGTTCTACCGTGATTGCTCACAATCCATCGTATGAGTACCTCTTCGCAGAGGAGACAAAGGCTGGTCTCGAGGGTTTCGACAAGGGCGTA
>JAEEGG010001221.1_pt1 | contig 70376 bp, 66 predicted proteins | sample 9134161 | NCBI WGS metagenome assembly JAEEGG01 (sample SAMN16246543, study PRJNA631951) | gut metagenome | biome: gut microbiome; feature: rumen; material: CR-attached | host: Bos | place: Iran: Karaj | collected 2018-10
GATGCGCCAAGACTGATAATGTAACTGAATACTTGTTCCATTGATTAATTATCGATAATTATTATTTGTTTCAGCTGATTCGAGTGCAAAGTTACAAAAAAATAGCGAAACGCATCGCATTCCGCTATTTTTTTTCACGTTATCGTTAACGTAACTCGCCATCAATGACAAACTCTTTCCCTGTTACCCCGTATCTCTTCCCCTTTTAGATAGGCATCTTTCCCCATTGGTAATGTTTGTCTGCTTACAAATACAGTCCGAAGGAGAGTGACCGGAATCTGATACCGCCATCTTTCAGTACATCATCGTTGGAATACTTCACGTAGAGCGGAACGCCGCCGACACCAAGGCGCAGCATCCAGTCGATGGTGATGGGCCGCTGGCGGATATCCTTATCCACCTTTTTAATATCATCGCCATACATCGAATATTCTGTCTTGATGCTGGCGTAAGTATTGAAGTTCACAACAGGCCCAAAACCTATCCAGAAATCTTCGTCGAAACTATAAGTATAAGATAGATTTGCCGTGACGGAGAACACCTTGATGCGCGAGAAATCAGGCGACACCTGCAAGGGATACTTCTCTATAACGACATTGCCGTCTGGAGCCTTGGTGAAGCGCATATCATCCGTCATACGGTAGTTCTTCCAGTCGATACCGAAACCGAGCGAAACAGTATTATGCTCCCGATAGTCGAAATGGTGATCCCACTGTATCAGAGTGGCAAATATTTCCCACGACTTGAAGGTCGAGAAGTCGGCACGCGCATCTACGTTTGTAGGAGCGGTGAAGCCGAGTCCGAAGTGGGCCGACAATGAATTGCTGGAACCACGTCCCCGGCCGTCATCTCTCTTCTTGCCAACTTTCACACTAGGGATGAGCTCCCAACGGTCGCGGCCGATGTGGGTGGTACTCACATAGTTGGAATCTACCAACTGAATGGTGTTCTGATAAGTAAACTTATCGTCACCTTCCTTACCCGTAACGAGAATCTTCTGCAACGAATCGCTGGTCACGATTGTCACTTTCTTAGGATTGTGAATAACTACGGTATCATTCTCTTGTGCGCTAGCAGTTGCTACAATAGCGAGCAGCGCAATGGTCATAAGTCTTTTCATAATGCTTTGTATTTATTTCTTATTGATTATTTCTTCTAATTTATAGATGTCGCTGATGGTCCCCTCCATGTAGATGACCGTCACCTCACGGGGTTTCTTCTTACTTTCGAACACATCCTGATAGCACAGGAAGCGGTTCTTGCCTCTTTGTGGACTCAACTGAATATGTATCGTATATGACTGGCCTGCCTCTGTCCCTGTAGCATGATGCCCCTGTCCATCCTCGTCGATAATCCGCCGTAAGCGTACCACTTCCTCAGTGCTGGCCGAGAATCGCAGACTGCGGTAGAAGGTCAACTGATACTTTGCCAGCGTTCTTCCCCGCACACGGGTCTCAACCATTCGTTCCCGCGGGATGATGCGTCCCTCAAACAAGTCATTGATACGAAGCCCCGTTTGTGCTACGCTGAATGTCAAATGACAAATGACAAATGATAAACTTAATAAGAGTCGTTTCATATCTGTTTTCGTTTTATTCAATTCCAAACATACCTTTCAGTTGTTCCTCCACGACATCGCTACCATCACAAGTCACAACGGTCATTGTTTTCTGCATTTCGCAGAGGACGACATCACGGTCGGTAGTACGCTCGCCATAGATATAGGCCACGCATTCATCTTCAGTCTGGTTCAAATATTTCTGCCAGATCATTGTTCCACCAGCAATCAGCAGGATTACAGCAGCTGCCGCAGCTATCCATCGCCTCATCGTCACCGTCTTAACTTTACTGCCACCAATGGCCTCCTGCCGGAATCCACGGAACATGATGGCATATGGCAACCATTCCTCAGGCACATCCGTAGATGAATTGAAGTAGTCGGCCAGTTGCTGTTCCTCCATTTCTGTCGCAGTTCCGGCCATAAAGCGGTTAAGCCATTCTTGTATTTGTTGTTTGTCTGTCATCTTATCTGCTGATTTATCAATTCTACCATTCTTGTTCTTGCTTTTGAAAGCAGACCCCTCACCGATGATTCCGATGTACCAAGCACAGCTGCTATCTCCGCAAAGCTCATACCTTCTACATTCCTCATCTGCATCACACGTTGCCAGTTGTAAGGCAAACGGTTCATGGCAATTGTGAAGGCCTTGTCAGATTCTGATGTCTCTAATTGGCGCAACGGAGTATCGTCGCCTTTGTGGTCGAACTTGTCGAGCAATCGCATGAGCGGGTGTCGTCGTTTCTGTCTCAGTCGGTTCTTGGCCATGTTCTGTGCCGTCACTGCGACATAGGCCGCCAGTCGTGCCTCATCCAGCTTTTGCACATTTTCCCACATCTTAATCAGGGCTTCTTGCGCCACATCCTCGGCCTCATCGCTATCCACGAGAGCCAATGCCGAACCTACGGCTATACGTCGCAGCTCTGGTGCCTGGGATATGAAGCGCTTTCTGTCCATCTGTTTGCTTTTACATCATTAATACACCGAAATGGGGAAAATGCTACGCAAAAATACGTAGTTTTTATAGTCATCCCAAAAGTATTTCCCTATAGTATTTCGGGAAATCCCTAAATTCTAGCACTTTACTACTTCCTCAAATAAATGCCACTTCTATGTTGAATACTTGGCTCTTATTGAAGAATAAGTTACTCTTGTCTGACAAGATGAAGTTCTTTTCACATATAGTTGTTATACTCAGGTTTTATGTGTCCTTTCTGCCCCTTCTGCCCCCTAACTTCAAATGGGCTATTCCCTTTTAGGGGGCAGAAGGGTCACGAGGGACATTTGTTTTCTATAATTCTCTACTACTGCGGAATCACACTCACCTTTTTCGCGCATCAGGCGGGGGCATCCTGATGGGGCCCCGTGGAAGCATATCCTCCTGATTACCCAAGATGAGACCCTTGAGGAGATGTCCGAAATCGATTCCGATTTTCTGCTTGTTGTTCAGTTTGATATAAGGCTTGACAATCGGATCGGTAACCCATTTACCCGTCATCGGACTAAGATATCGGTGCACACCCACATCGCTCCCGAAATGCTCGCTGAAACGGATGTCTGCATAACCGCCATAGTTGGTAGAATTAAGATACGGACTTGCTGCCGTCCCCATCATGGGGTTCGTGGAATAATAGGTACCAAAGGCGTGGAGCGTCAGCGCCTTTCCGACATCATAACTCACCTCACCACCAAAGCCGTATTGCGTGTTCAGCATCGGCATACCTATTGGCGAACTGATGCCTGGCATCCAGTATTTGTTAGCCATCCCCACGGCAGAAAAGTGAAAACGACCATAGTCCTGATGGAACGTGAGCGCTCCGCTGCTGATATCCATTAGTCCAGGCAGGGCACTCTGACTACCCGTCACGCCGAGCACAGCTCCTTTCCAAAGGCCGAACACAGCAGGTGGTCTGTAGGCTGGTATCGACATATCCATCGTCGGCACATACCTTGTTGTCTTGGGTGCTGACAATGAAGTATACGGCAGCAAAGTCTCTGTCGTGGAATAAGACATCTGCGGCACCATCTCTGGCGTTTTCAGCATCGAAACAGTAGCTCCTGTGTCTGGTACTTCCGTCTGAGCCAAGACACCCACTGCCTGCATCATCAATACTGCTATGAGAAAAACTTTCATCCGCTTGCCATTTGGCTGCAAAAATATACAATTCTCCCCAAAGAAGCATCCGCCGTTAGGATATGATAACAATCTTTAATAACTTACCACTTTATAATTTCCGCATCACCGAAGGCTTTGTAGTTACTGATAAGGACACAATCGCCGACATAGAAACCGCTGATATCTGCGCATCAGTAGTGGCATTAAGATTGGAACAGCCCTATCGGGTGTAATATATATAAATAATGTCAAGATTATACCCTTTCGGAACCTTTTGCTTGCATAATTCAAGAAAAAGCACTAAATAGCGCCCGAAATGGTATAAACGGTATGACAGAGACATAGAGAAATGGTTCGCCAGCATTGTTGATTCCTTTATCTCAGATGCACAGAAAACTCTGTTCAAGGAACTCATCAACAAACGGATTGCAACAATTATTAGGATGTAGGAAATTCTCCGCCATCATCTCACTGTCTCTTAGACAGTTTGGAGTGATGGCGGAGGATTTTGTCTGTAGTCTTATGGATTATTTCTTCAGTTTGCCCTTGCTTTCCAAATAATATATGAATAGTTCCCATTGTCCGGCATTTTTCACACGATTGGCTTTCACCTCATTAGTATCAACAAACTGCAGTGGATAGCAATCGTCTAGGTAGTAGCGAGGATGCCCTTCATTCTCGCCTATCATGGAATAGTGAAGGACAAGGTCGGTGAAAATACGGCTGTCAAAGTCGGACACGAAGCGGCTGACCTCGAACAGAACATTCTCGCCAAGATGGAACTCCAACTTTTCTCCATAGTTTGCCATAAGTTTCATGTAGAGTGGCTCCTCCATCTCCTTAAACTTGATTTCGCGAGTGGTGACGTTGAACCATTCAATATCATCCTCGGTGAAGAGAACCTGATAGGCGTCACTGGCTGAACGCGTTTCCGACTGATTGGTTTCACAGACATAAAACATTGTTTTAGCTTCTGGACAAGTTGTGAAAGGCTTATCGGGTTCGTTACTGTCGAGACTGCAAGCAGTCATTGCTGTGCTGGCTATGGCTATCGCCATCATCCAAGCGAAAGGTTTGAAATTCTTCATATTCTTCAGAGTTAATAATTTATGTCTCTCTATCTATATAGTCCGCCAAACTGCGAAAAGACTGCACACTTACCATGTAAATCTGATGCCCAGCGGCAAGGATATTGTAAATGGATGCTCTGTACGGTAGGTCTCGATGTCAGTTCGCATCGGGATATAGTATTGCAGGCTTGGCTCAATGAAGAAGCCGATGTTGGGTGTCAGGTGATATTCCAGACCGAGGCCAAATGTAGTAGAGAACTGCCATGGAGCACTGAGAGTGGACTCATCGCTGGCTTCATAGACCCCACGTAGATAGTAATCGGTATTAACAGTCGAGCGGATAGGGATCTCAGTCATCAGGCCGAAACTACCATATAGACTCCACTGTTTGGCACTATACATATTATACACACCATTTATGGGGATGCCGAGGTAATGAATCGTCTGGTGCTCTCGAATGGTGTTGCCGTCATCACCCATCTCGAAGTCAGAAGTCAGGCAGCTATAACTCAGGCCAGACTCCACACCAATACGGTTATTCAACCTGTATTTCAATGCCAGCAACCATGTGACAGGCATACGGTGATGGCTTGTACGCAGAATTTTGTCCTCACCAGGTTGGTTAGCGTTATTCAGTGCAATGCGCATAATGACGCTGCGGGTCTGAGCACTCACCGCATCGGGATTGTTAGCCAGATACACGGCATAGTCAATCCAATTGTCTATACTACTCGGAACGACATAAGTTGATCCTTCTCCTGGAGAATGCTGTATTGACGGGTCGATATATGGCTTGTAACTGAATGGCTGGTTATAGCGATTCTGCTCGTCTAACTGCCCAGCGTAGGCCAATTCTAAAGTCCATCTTTGTGGACGGCTCGTATCGTTGACAGGCCTATCGGGGAATAAGTTGGCCATATCGTAATGCGGTATCTCCATCTTACGTATGATCTCAGTCGTGTCAGTCGCTATGGTGTCAGACGTGACGGAATCCACAGCCTGGGCGATTACCGATTGCAGGGTGTCAGGGGCAATGACGGTTGTACGATGCACAGGCAGAATTCCCGACGTGCCGTCGCCTACCCGTAGCATTTGAACGGTCACAGGCTCCTGTGGCCGCTCCATCCGAGAATCTTTCTGCGATTCTTTTGGCGTATCTTTCTGTTTCGCCACAACAGGCTTTTCATCCTTGACCGCAGTATCTCCTTTTCTGAATAGGAAGAACGTAATGGGAATAAATAGCAACAGGAGTCCGACAACCCAATACTGCTGCATCATCTTGCGCAGCATCTTCTTTGCCCGTGCCAATTGCGATGATGACGAATGTGGCTCGATGCCTAGCATGGTGGCAATCTCCTTGTGTGTCATGCCCTCGAAAACGGATAACCGGAACACCTGCCCGTATCCTTCAGGCAATTTGTCTATCATTCTCACCACCTCGCTCAGCGGCACACCCCTCACGTCCCTTTCCTCGTCCTCGGCGGCAATCAATCCCGCCTCGTTCGTCTCTTCTAGCGAAATAGTTGGCAAAACCTCCAAATGATCCTTGCATTTCGATGCCACGTTCCTCGTGATGGCCGTCATCCACGATTTTGCCAGTCTCACGTCACGCAGTCTGTCAAACGAAGTAAAGATAATCACGAAAGCATCGTGCAGAACATCCTCCACCGTCTGCTCATCTCTGATATAACGTCGGCACACACCCCTCATCTGCTGGGCGTATGCCTTGTACAGTTCTCCGAGGGCATCCGCATCCCCCTGTCTGCATCGTTCTATCAGCTGTGTTATCTCCATCGTAAACATAATGTCTCTATCTATTAAGTCCTACGAAGAAGAAAAAGACTGCATCACTACCTACACTTTTTGATAGTTTTTACATTCTATAGCAGAAAAAAGCCATCAGAATGAATAAACTACAAGGGCGAAAGAGTATTACTTCACAAACTTAACAATACAGTCAATGTAAATCGGTTTTCTGGTAAGTGCATCAATGAATACATTTGCAGGATGCATATCTTCGAGAGCCAAACGGTCAGAAATGTAATTCACGCCCTGCCCATTCCAATTGTCGTGGAAACCCTTGGGCTTCACCATTTCGTCGATTTCCTCCTTGGTTGCCAATCGCTCACAGTTTACGTATGGCTGCGTGAGTACTATACGCATAAGCCCGTCGCTGTCGCGAGTGAAACCAATGACCGTCATAATAGTTTCTGGGAAAAGACAGTTGTGAAGCACGATGGCATCAAGGGCCTTCTGCCAAGTGGAATAGATTGATGTCCGCTCCTTTACCACCGAAGTATTGCCGTCGGCATAATAGACTTTAGCCTCAGCACCTTGTGCAATCTTAGGGCCAAATTCGGCGATAAGTATCTGCTCAGAGTCATCCTCCCACAAATTTGCCGCCCGGGCCCACTGCTCTATCAGTTTCTCCTGACATTCGTCTATTTGCCAGTTTGCTGGGCCTCCTTCGCCGCCTTCAGCATTGCAACTTGCTGTAATGCTTGCTGTCGCGTAGCTCGCGACGATGGACGCCCCAATGAGAGGCGCACCTGCCGTGCAGAGTCCTGCATGCTCTGATAGATTGAATCTAGGAAAATCTTCTGTCCCATCTTGTATTTCTTTTATATAATTGTCAATAGCCTGTAATGTCTGAGCCGTAAAGCCCTGCTCTTCGATAATATCGTATATCTGCTCAATTTTCATCTTAAAGCATCCTTTTGGCTGCAAAGATACAACATTTTTGCGAATAATGATCATTTTTGCGCTGGCTATTTTTATTTTCACACCAATACACCCTAAGTCATACTTGTTTCATTTTTAATGTCATCTCCTTCATTACAAAGAATAATTGGGAATAAGCGCATTCTTTCTACGCATCCGCACGATATTTTGCACATTATTGATTATACTCATCATGCCAAGGGTCATCACCAAAGCGAGGGCTGTGGCGGCAATTGGACGGGAATACTCAGCAAACCAGAGAAGAAAACTCGTCTGTACTTGGAATGTAAAGAGCGGAACGTCGGCTGGCGTGGAAAGAATGAGGGCCATAGTGACGGCTCCGCTGATGATACCGACAACAAAGGCGGCAATCATCGCCATCTTGTAGCGGCGAATAGTGGCCTCCTGATGCTGATGGATGTACTCGACGGCATCCAATCGCTTAGTGAGGTTGGCCATGAACGCATCGTGGTCATCGAAGTGGGGCTTCTTGGCGAGGAATAGGTCCTCAAGTGCTTTGTCCTTTGTCATAACTTCAGTATTTCTTTTAGTTTATCACGACCGCGCGAGAGCTGTTTCTTCACAGCATCCTCCGAGGTCTCAGTAATGGCCGAAATCTCCTTGATGTTGTAGCCGCTGAGGTAGTAGAGTGTGATAGATGAGCGCTCCTTGGGCGGTAGGGTGCGTAGAGCGATGTAGAGATCCTGGTGCTCGAAACTGTCATCGGCAACTGTGGTGCTGACGAGGGTCCGGGCATCGTCGAGTGTCTCCATCGTGCGACTGCTCGCCTTGTGGTTGAGGAACGTATTGTAGGCTATCTTGAAAAGCCACGAGCGAAAACGTCCTATGTCTTGATAGCCCACCGACGAGAGATAAGCCTTGACCAGTGCATCTTGTGCCAAGTCATCGGCGTTGCTCTTATTGCCGCAACAAAGGGCAAGCAGGAAACTGCGGAGGGCTTCCTGCTCACGCTCTACGTAGGCTATGAATACATCGCGTGTCACCGGTTCTCTGCCTGTGCTATCTGTAACTTCTCTTCTGCCTCAATCTCTTTGGCTAACATCTTCTTGCTCAGGCGGTAGTTGACAAGGAAGGCGATACCGACGGCTAATAGGATACCACCTGCGAAGTAAATACGAATAAGGTCGTTAGGGTTCATCCCGCCCCTGTAGTCAATAAAGAGTCCATAGACCAAGATACTAAAACCGAGCAATGCGATAATGCTTCCCCACAACAGCTTCGAGAGCAGTTTCTCCTTCAACAACTTCTTCTTGGGCGAAATCTTCTTCATGAGTTCCTCGATGTCCATATCGGGATTCTTTTCAATGGCTGCCAGCACTATTTGTGTCCGCTGGTTGGTCTTGTTCATGCTCTCACGGATAGTAAACCATACGATCATGATGGGGAGAACACATCCACAGCCGAGGGGTACCAAAATTGAAACTAAATCATGCATATTCTTTTTTATTTTTATTGTTAAACTTCTGTTTTCTTGAACCGATTCATATATATAACAGTTCAGAGAAGCAAAAGGTGACGTCGATAGGGGAAAAAACATAAAAAAACCTCGCAGAGAGATGCTGCGAGGGGATTTTTATGTTACTTGCTTGTGCGGTCGATGTAGTCCATAATCACCTCGACTGCATCGTCCTCGCTCAGGTCGTCCATCGAAATGACGAGCTGGTAGTTGCGGGTGTCATAGCGCGAAGTGTCCTCGTACTTCTTGATGTAGGTCTCGCGGCTGGCATCCATCTTCGTGATGATGTCGCGAGCCTCCTGCTCGCTGACGTTCTGACGGTGCATGACACGCTGGATGCGATGCTCCATCGAGGCCTGAATAAAGATATTCAGGTGGTTGGGCCACAGGCGGAACACCATAAAACCCGAGCGACCTGCCACTACGCACGACTCCTTGGCGGCCAGTTCTTGTAGGATGCGTTTCTCGGTCTCGTACATACTCTTAGTGTCGAGCTTCACCTCGGCCTGCATTGGCTGCGAGGTGCTACCGACCAGCGTCTGGTAGTAGAGGTTGAAGTCGTTCCACCATGACTTCTTCTGTGCTTTGATCTCCTCGATGCGCTCAACGGAGAGGCCATACTTGTCGGTAAGGCTCTCGATAAGGGCCTTGTCGTAGTACTTCACACCAAGTTTCTCGGCCAGCTTGCGGCCAACGGTACGTCCACCAGAACCGACTTCGCGGTTGATGGTAATCACAAATTTGTCGTTCTTGTTCATATTATTTTATCGTTTTTATCAATCTTGGAAGTAAACCCGTTTGACGCGGTTAGAGACGCCCGTGAGAATCTCGTAGGGGATGGTGTCGGTGATATCGCTGAGCACGGTGACGGGCAGATGCTCGCCGAAGATCTCAACCTGGTCGCCCTCACGACAATCGATGCCCGTGACATCAATCATTGCCACATCCATACAGATGTTACCCACATACTCGGCTTTCTGACCATTCACCAAACAGTAACAATGACGGTTGCCCAGATGACGGTTCAAGCCATCGGCATAACCAATAGGTATGGCGGCAATCACGGAATCGTGTTCTATCTTACCCTTGCGACTATAACCGACGGTATCGCCAGCCGGCACATGACGCATCTGGAGGATGGTGGTCTTCAAGGTTGAAACGGTCGAGAGGATGCGATTATCCCGAGGATCAACACCATAGAGGCCCAATCCGAGACGGCACATATCCATCTGACGCTCCGGGAAATGCTCGATGCCAGCAGAGTTATCCATGTGGCGCAAGATCTTATGACTGAAAGCGGCCTGAAGTTTCTTGCTGCCAGCATCGAACTTTGCGAACTGCTCAGCGGAGAAGGTATCGAAATCGTCACTATCAGAGCCGACGAAATGCGAGAACACCGAGCGCGGGATAATGGCGTTCTGGTGCTTCAGACGGTCTATGAGCTCATCGATCTCAGAGTACTCGGAGTTTTCGGAAACATTAAATCCCAAGCGATGCATGCCCGTATCGAGCTTGATATGCACGGGCCAGCCGGTGATACCTTCCTTGCGGGCAGCGCGGATAAGCGCATCGAGCAGACGGAAGCTATACACCTCAGGCTCCAAGTCGTAGTCGAACATCGTCTTGAAAGCAGTCATCTCGGGATTCATAATCATAATATTGGCGGTGATACCAGCCTTACGGAGTGTGACGCCCTCATCGGCCACAGCCACAGCGAGATAGTCGACATGATGGTCCTGCAGGGTCTTGGCAATCTCCACTGCCCCTGCCCCATAACCGTCGGCCTTGATCATGCAGACCATCTTGGTCTCGGGTTTCAGGAACGAACGGTAATAGTTCAGATTCTCCACCACAGCATTGAGGTTCACCTCGAGGATGGTCTCATGTACCTTCTGCTCCAACTGCTCGGTAATCTGGTCGAAACCGAAGTTACGGGCACCTTTCAGCAGGATCAGTTCGTTGCGCAGGCTCTGGAAGACATCGCTCGAAAGGAAGTGCTGCACATCGGCGAAGAAGTACTTCTCGTTGATGCGAATCTTATCGGCCTGTGCCGTGAGTTCCGGACCGATGCCGATGAACTTCTCTACACCGCGCTTCACACAGAGATCGCTGACCTGGGCATAGAGTGCCTCGGGCGAGGTGCCGGTCTGGAACATATCGCTCAGGATAAGTGTCTTGTTCAGACCCCTCCTGACCTCCCCTGACTCAGCGGAGGAATTTTCACGGCGATTCATGAAGTCAAGGGCGATGTCGAGGGAGTTGATATCGGAATTGTAAGAGTCGTTGATGAGAATACAGCCACGCTGACCCTCCTTCACCTCCAGTCGCATGGCCACTGGCTCTAACTTTGGCATGCGCTCAGCCAGCTGCTCTGCTGTCAGACCCAGATGCAGGGCGACAGCCGCACAGGTGATGGCGTTCTCGATACTGGCCTCATCGATGAACGGAATCTCAAAACGGCCATCCTCTCCCTTATAACAATAGGTGATGAACGTAGAATCGGAATCCTTGCTGCCTTCGATGCTCTTGACAAACAGGGCTGCCTGCTCATCACACTGCGACCAGGCGATCTTCTCACCCTGATAATTCATCCGTCGGATGCAACGGCTCACGACATCATTGTCAGAGCAATAGACCATCGCCTGGGTATCGTGCATCAACTCCAACTTCTCCATACACTTCTCCTCCATCGAACGGAAGTTCTCCTGATGGGCACTACCCAGACAGGTGAGCACACCGATGGTAGGCTGGATAATATCCCTCAGAGCGAGCATCTCACCGGGCTGACTGATGCCTGCCTCGAAGATACCCACCTCCGTCTGTTCATTCAACAGCCACACGGAGAGAGGCACACCAATCTGGGAGTTATAGCTACGAGGCGAACGCACGATCTTCTGCGAAGGCAGGAGCAACTGATAGAGCCACTCCTTGACCATCGTCTTGCCATTGGAGCCGGTGATACCCACCACAGGCACATCGAACTCATCGCGATGACGCTCTGCCAGTCGTTGGAGGGCTGCCAAGGTATGAGGGACACGCAGGAAATTCGCCTCAGGGAAACGGGTCTCATAATGCTCAGGTACCTGTTCCACCACGAAATGACGAACGCCACGACGGTAAAGATCGTCGATATAACGATGCCCATCGTTGCGCTGGGTCTTCAAAGCAAAGAAAAGTGTTTCCTCGGGGAAACAAAGACTGCGACTGTCGGTCAGCAGCCAGCGGATATCGCCTTGGAGTGTTCCGTAGCGACGGGCTCCGATGAGCGTCGCCACCTTCTCAATCGAATATTTCATTTTCAGCTTTTTACCTTTTTACTTTTTTACCTTTTTACTTTTTTACCTTTTTACTTTTCTATAGTGCAAAGTTAGGATATTTTTCCGATAACGCTGCTACTTTTAACATTGTTTTATCCATCAAGGCCTTGTAGTCCTCGGAATCGGGGTCAAAGGGTTTGTGATTCAGCACAGCTTTCAAGGGCGCCCATTCTTTGAGGAAGGCCTTGGCCTCATCACTCAGATAGACCTCGGAGAGCCGCTGCCAGATATACTCCACAGCCTGATCAGAGGGATGCAGCATGTCTTCTTTATAGAAGCGGTAATCGCGCAGCTCATCATTGATGAGCTCATAGGCGGGGAAATAATTCAGATTATTCAGAATACTCGGATTACTCGGAGAACTCTGACTTCTCATCACCTTCTCGATAGCGAGAAGCAATGTCGCCTTCGAGAGCTGGGAGCCATGATAGCCATATTTGCGATAGCGAATCGGGCTCACGGTGAGTACAATGCGCATCTCGGGATTCATCTGATGGAGAAGATCGATGGCCTTTATCAGATAATCTGCGCACGCATCGACAGAGAGTTCTTCCTCTGTGAAGAGCGACTGCGGACGTTTCTGGCAATTATCCACAATCTCGCCCGTCTCCTTCAGGCGATAGACGTGATTGGTGCCAAGGGTCAGGAATGTGAAACAGGGGGACGGTTCTTTTGTTACACCAGCCGATGTAACAAAAGAACCGTCCCCCTGTTTCACTATGCGCTGGATGGTTTGGAGGATGGAAGCGGGATTATACATCACGCCGAAAGGATTGACTACCGCCCGGAACTTCTCTTCCTGAAAACGACGTCCAATGCTGTCGGCAAAGCACGAGCCCACGAAAAGCATCTTTTCGCAAGGGCCAATCCTAAACCCCGGATCAGGAATATCCACAACCGTCCTAAATTCCATCATTATTTCTAAACTCTATAATCTATAGTCTTAATTCTATAGTCTCAACTCCGACTAATCTGCAGTCCTGACGTCGAGAGGGTCATCTCCACAAATCGGGCATTCTTATTCTGGCGATGCTCGCCCAAGATCTGTTTGATACGGGCAGCAGCTTCGGGATCCTTGGCAATCATATAGAGATAGCCTCCACCACCGGCACCAGGCAGTTTATAACCCAGACAGAGATCGTCGATCAGTCTGGTGAGCGCAGCCACCTGTAGCGGGTTAGTCCCACTGTCGAGTGCCTGGTTCTGCTGCCAGGTCTTCCTGACAAGCTGTCCCATCTGCTGGAAGTCATTACGCTGAATGGCCTCGTACATCTCCATCGTGTGCGCTTTCATCTCACGCAGCATATTCAGTTCTTCATGATGGTTGAGGAACATCCGGCGCACAATCTCAGCGAGGATACTCTTCGCGGTGCGGGTGATGCCTGTATAATACAATAGGTGACAGGCGCGGTATTCCGGCTGTGTCCATAAGTCATTTGGCAACCAGCGCACCTGGGGGCTTTGGTCGAATCCCCTACCCGTCTGCAACAGCTTCACACCGCCAAGCACCCCACCGAACTGGTCTTGCCAACCACCACCAGTGGTAAGCATCTGCTCCAGCATCAGCGTACGACGGCCTATCTCGTTCTTATCCCAGCCCAGACCGCAGAAATCGTTCAGCGCCCCTAGCACTGTCGAAGCCAGAATACTCGATGTGCCCAGTCCGCTGCCTGCGGGAATGGCCGAGAGAAGAGTCAGTTCGATACCAGCACCGAAGGCTTCGAGTTGAGATTTAAGTCCGTTTTGTCCGATGCCAACTTTTTGTCCGAAGCCCGCGAGGACGAGGGCTGCCTTGGGAATAGAGAATGGCGAGCCGACATGCATAAAGTCCATGAGTTGCTCTGTCGTCTCGACTACTTCCATCGCCCCGAGGTCGATGCTACGCAGCACGATATGGGGCTCCTTAGAGGGTTTGACGTATGCTTGCAAAGGCGGCTGACCATTCAGTTCGATGGCGAAGTTTATCACGTTGCCTCCCTCCATCAGACAATATGGAGGCGTATCCGTCCATCCACCAGCGATATCGATTCTCACAGGTGAACGTCCCCAGACAATCTGGTCGTCAGCGACACAGAGGGACGGTTCTTTTGTTACATCGACTGCCGATGTAACAAAAGAACCGTCCCTCTGTGTCAAGCCCTCACGCAGAAGAGCAAAGGCTTTCTCACTATCGCCGAGGAACATGGCATTATGGATGCGTGTCATCAGCGGAGCATCCTCACCGAGGGGTTCTGGCAGAGGGATCTGTTCTTTCTCAAACGCCTCGGCAGCATCGGCCAGATCAAGCTGGTAGAACACACTGTGTCGCCAGTTCTTGGCCAAGGCCTGCCAGTTCTCCTTGCGATACTTCCGACGCTGTTCAAACAGACGTTTCAGGTTCGCACGCTCTGCCACTTCATTGCTATTGACAGGCTCATCAATCCGATAGCGTCGCACCTCGTAGTCGCTCTCTCCCACAGGTACCACATCGATGCACTCGCCTGGTTCCAGACTGATTTCCCAATCATTCTCAGGCACACCCGTAATCACATGGTCGTGCGTCAGATGCCAACGAGGTCCCACAAAACTATTTTCCACCCACACATTCGTATTCTCCTCGGTGAATAGGATCTTCACGACGGAATTCTGCACGAAGATAGAGGGATGGGGTTTGCGGTCGATATGCATAATCTCGCGCTGATCGTTCACCAGGTTTTGCAGACGCAAGGTCGAGGAAATCATCTCACGTGAGGTGCCGAAGTGATAGAACTCACCACCTGCCAACGGTAGGATAGCCACCTTCAGTGAGGAGATCTCATCATCGGGCTTCGAGGGGTCTGTGCCCAAGGCACAGCCAAACTCGGAATAGAGATCGTACTCTTTGAAATCATTCGGATTACTCGGAGTAATCTGAGTACTCGGGGTACTCAGACTCTTCTTCATCAGCAGCTCAATGGCCTTATCGCTCAACAGCCACACGCCAATATCCGTCAGGTAGAAATGATCTTTCTGCAACTCAGCGAGTGTTTGTACCGATGGTTTTTGAAGCATCTGTTTCAGTACTGATGGCGAACGGCGATCGTTGACGAACACCCCGTGGTTTTTCGCCACCGAGGCATCAAGCCAGAGACCATAGCATACCACATCCGCATCGGGAATAGGTTGCAGGGGTTGGGTGGCGCGGATGAGCACATCGCCACTCACCACCATCGTATGCAGACGTTCGGGCGCAGCAGCCATCATCTTCTCGTACAACGGCAACTGCACACTCATCAGGTCCTGTGAGAGCTTCTGTCCCCGTTCCCAGCGGAACACGGGCAACGGCATCAGCACCTTTCCCGAGACAGCATAGCTGGGCAGACGCTTACTCTGTCCACCAGCATGGATCAGGATACGTTTCTCCTTCGCGAGCCAACTTTCAAAGGAATCCTTTTCTACGGAATCTTGGAATTTCGGAATTATTTCTCCTACTTCACAAGAAGCTATTCCTTTATTCCCAGATTCCGTAGAATAAACTTCCTGCAAGAGCCACGCGGTACCGCCACCACTACCGAGACGATGTCCGACTGGATCACACGTACAGAAATACTCCTCGCGGCAGAGTCCCGTCACTTCATGGAAACTCCCCACTAGATTCGGGGGCAACGACAATAATTTTTTCATTTCTTACGACGACGGTATTCCATGTAAGCAGCGCCCAGCGCCACCAGAATCAGAATGACATACGAGAAATAAGCGATGGTCTCTGTGGTATTCACCGACTTCGGTTTGAAGGTCAGCACCACATCGTGCTTGCCAGGCTTCACGTTCAAGGCGCGCAGGATATAGTTCACACGTCCCAGTTCCGCAGGCTGTCCATCAACGGTAGCCGTCCATCCGGGATAATAAATTTCCGAGAACACCACGACGCCACCCTTACCGGAATTCACCTCGTAGGTCAATTCATTGGGCTCGTAAGTCTTGATGGACACGATACTCACACTATCCTGTTCCACAGCGTCGCCAAGCTGCGTCTTGAACTTCGCATCGGCCACAGCCTCATGACGCAGGTTCAGCTGACCCACAGCAGCGATTTCCTCATTGGCATTAGCTGCATACTGGATCTTATCCACAAACCAGGCATTGCCATAGGTATAGGGGTTCTGCAGCGGCACCGTCTGACCACCCTGCAAGGGGAAGATCATATACTTTGTATTCAGCATATTCAACACGGGCCAGATGCTGTCGCCATTAATCTTCGTCATATCACCACCAGCCTCGGAGACTGCCCCGAATATCTGCTGCATCTCAGGTGAGATATACTGCTCGATCATCTCCTGATAGCGACGCAGCTTGGCAGCATGATAACCACCGATGCTCTTATGATAGTAGGAGGTCTCATTCTCATTGAAGGTGTTCGATGCGAGATTCAGCACACGGTAGTCGAGACTCTTGTCGTGCAGAATCTGTTCATCGGTCTGTGTCATCTGCTGGGGAGCCTCACGCTCACTCTTCGGCACAAACATCTCGTCGTTGAGGTAACGCTTGTTCACCGTCCAGAGATCCACGAGACAGATCACGAGGATGATACCCACGGCATACTCCTTCTTCAGTTTACCGTAAACGAATGCCAGAAGGATACCTGTTCCCACCAAAATGATATAGAACGAACGCAGGGCATCGCTGGTAAACATCGCCTGACGCATCTCCGTCAGATTAGTCATCAACGGTCCTACATGCTCTGCGGGCAGACTCTTCAACGCCTGCATCTCACTCGTTGAGATAAAGCTGTCGAAGAACGCTGACGGCATCACTGAGAACAGCATGGCGATACCACCCGTCAACAGGAAAGAGATACCGACATATTTCAATCTCGGCTTGATCTGCTCAGGCTCTTCGAGGAATTTCTTCAATCCCAGCATTGCCAACAAAGGAATGGTGAATTCTGCAATCACCAGAATCGATGCCACCGTACGGAACTTCGCGTACATCGGCACATAATCGAGGAAGAAATCGGTAAAGCCCATGAAGTTCTTTCCCCACGACAGGAGGATTGACAGGATAGTGGCTGCCAGCAGCGCCCACTTAATCGGACCTTTCACGATAAACAATCCGAGGATAAAGAGCATCAGCACGAAGGCACCCACATAGACCGGACCACTCGTACCGGGCTGCTCACCCCAGTACTGACCAATCTGATTGTATATCTCTGCATAGTTCGGATCGGCCTTGGCCATCGCTGTCTCATTCATACTCAGAGGCACCGAGGCACCGCCCTTTGTATTCGGCACCAACAACGTCCACGTCTCACCGATGCCATAGCTCCACTGCGTGATATAGTCGCGTTCCAGTCCGCTGTTGGTCTGGTTGGCGGCATTCTGTTTCACCAACTCACTCTTGCCACGCATCGACTCCTGACCATACTGCCAGGTATGATAAAGATTCGACAGGTTCATACAGAGGCCAAGGATACCTGCCGCCAGACAGACACCCGTAGCTTTCACAAACCGCATGATCTGCTTCTCACGGATGGCCTCCACGAGCCAGGCAATAATCATAAAGAGGATGATGAACAGATAATAATACGTCATCTGCACATGGTTGGCATTGATCTCAAAGGCCGTGAAGATGGCGGTTACGATGAAACCCGCCAGATACTTTCCACGATAGGCCAGCACGATACCCGCAATCATCGGGGGTAGATAAGCCAATGCCCACACCTTCCAGATATGTCCGGCAGCAATGATGATCAGGAAATAGGTGCTAAAAGCCCAGATGACAGAGCCCAGTGCAGCCAGATGCTGACGGAAGTCAAAGGCACGGAGCAGGATATAGAAGCCTAGCAGATAGGCGAAGACGAACCACACATTCTCAGGCAACCACAGGTGATAGGCGTTGATGGCCTGTGTCAGGTTGTCGGTAGAGTGATACGACGGCGCCATCTGATAGGTGGGCATACCACCAAACAGGGCATTGGTCCAACGACTACGCTCTCCGGTCTTCTGGAGATACTCGATTCCCTCCTGACCAGCTCCCCTTCCTGCCGAGGCATCATGACGGTACAGAATACGTCCCTCGATATCGGCAGGGAAGAAATAAGCGAAGGCCAAAACGGCAAACAACAGCACTGCCAACACGTCGGGCAGGCACTTCTTTAATAATGTCATAACTTGCAAGTTTATTAATCTGCGTGCAAAATTACAAATTAATTATGAATTATGCATTATTCGCTCGAATTAATTCGCTTTGCTTGCAAAGAATTATGAATTATTTCGTATCTTTGCAGTCGAAATATGGAAGAAAACGTCATTACCAGTGTCCAGAACGCGCGTGTCAAGCATGTCGTAGCCCTGCAACAGAAGTCCTCGCTCCGTCGTGAGGAAGGGCTTTTCGTGGTCGAGGGCCAGCGAGAGATAGAGCACTGCATCGCCTGCGGCTACGAGGTGGTAGAGGTGTTCTTGAGGAAAGAGGAAAGAGGAAAGTGGAAAGAGAATACTCCTGCCACTATGCTAGTGACTCCACAAGTCTATGAGAAAATGGCCTATCGTGGTAGCACAGAGGGAATAATTGCAGTAGTAAAATGCAAAGAGCATTCACTATCCTCTTTCCACTTTCCACTTTCCTCTTTCCTCAAAAAAATCAATCCACTTGTGGTTGTCCTAGAAAGCGTTGAGAAGCCCGGCAACCTTGGAGCCATTCTGCGTACCGCTGAGGCCGCAGGTGTTGATGCCGTCATCGTCTGCGACCCGCTGACAGATCTCTACAACCCGAATCTTATCCGTGCCAGCATTGGTGGCGTGTTCAGCGTACCCACTGCCGTCTGTACATCAGAGGAATGTATCGCCTTTCTGAAAGCTAATGGGATCAAGATTCTTACGGCGCAGTTGCAGGACTCCTATGAGTATTACGACTACGACATGACGCAAGCCACCGCTATCATCATGGGCACGGAGTCTACGGGACTCACCAACCAATGGCGCGAGGCAGCCGATGCCCATATCCGCATCCCAATGCTGGGGCGCCTAGACTCCCTCAACGTCAGCGTCAGTGCTGCCATCCTCATGTACGAAGCGGTACGACAAAGGAAGGTAAAAGTGAATAGTGAATAGTGATTAATTTGCTACCGCAATATCTAAATGTCTAATTATCTATAGTCTAAAGTCAAAAAACTAAAGTCAAAAATGAAGATAGGAATGATTGTAGCAATGGAAAAGGAGTTGAAGCAGCTCCGTCCATTATTTTCAGAAGACCAGGTGATTCTGCAAAAGAGCGGCATCGCCACCGTCAACGCAGCCATACAGGCTGTAGAGATGATCCGCCAATACAAACCCGACTGCATCATCTCCAGTGGCTGTGCAGGCGGTAATGGCGATGATATCAACTTGCAGGATGTGGTGGTGAGTTCTGAACTCACTTATCACGACGTGTATTGCGGGAAGGCCATCGACGACACCACAGTCTACGGACAAGTGCAGGGGCTACCCGTCCGCTATCAGGCTGATCCCTACCTATTGGAGAAAGCCAAACTCACGGGAGCCAAGCCTGGCCTTATCGTCACTGGCGATTGGTTTGTCGATTCCAAGGAGAAGATGCGCGAGATCGTTGGACACTTCCCTGATGCAAATGCTGTTGATATGGAATCGTGTGCCATCGCACAGGTATGCTATATCTATAAGGTACCCTTTATCTCCTTCCGTCTCATCAGCGACATCCCCCTGCGCGACACCGATGCCTCGCAGTACCACAATTTCTGGGACAGCGTTGCCGAGAAATCATTCCAAACCACCAAGACATTCATCGAATCTCTTTAAATTGTAAAATAGTAAATAGTCAAATAGTCAAATTATGGAGGTTATTCAGAGTTTTACGATCGATCATACGCAATTGAAGCCGGGCATCTACGTCTCCCGCGAGGATAAAGGGTTCACCACATACGACCTGCGCATCACCGAACCCAACAAGGAACCTGCCGTTGCCCCTGCTGCCATGCACAGCTTGGAGCACCTCATGGCCACCTGGTTCCGCAACAGCCGGGTCAAGGACGATGTGGTCTACGTGGGTCCCATGGGTTGCCTCACCGGTATGTATATCATCATGATAGGTGCTTACACCGTCGAGGACATGCGTCAGCTCACCATCGAATGCCTGGAGTGGATACTCACCCAGGACGAAGTGCCTGCCACACAACCCGAGGCCTGCGGCAACTACCTGCTCCACGACCTCCCCATGTGCAAGTGGGAAAGTGCCCGTTATCTCGATCGTCTGAAGCATGACTTCCACAGCGAGTACACCAAACTCCGGATAACTCTCGACGACGGCAAAGTCTTCGCCGATGCATAATCTCTACAATCTATAGTCTACAGTCAGAACTCTATTATCAACATGAAGATTAACTATTCTTATCTCAGCCTAATGATGGTGCTTCTGCTGACCGTTTCTTGTAGCGGTGAGAAGAAAAAGCCCCATGATGCCGTGCAGTACAAGACCCTCGTGGTGAGTCAGAAAGATATGACACTCACCCGCCAGTACAGTGCCCGTCTCACAGGTCGACAGATTGTCGAAGTGCGTCCGCAGGTCTCTGGCTGTATCACCCGCATCCTGACAGCAGAAGGTCAGGCTGTCCGCAAAGGACAGACGTTGTTCATCATCGATCAGGTGCCTTTCCGTGCAGCCTTGGAGGTGGCGGTAGCAGCCCGTAAAAGTGCAGAGGCACGTCTGGCTACAGCAAAGATGAACTACGAGAACGAAGCACGCCTGCAACAAGGCAATGTCGTGGGCGATGTATCAGTACAGTCGATGCGCAACGCCCTACAAGAAGCTGAGGCCGCTCTGGCGCAGGCAAAAGCTCAGGAGACCAACGCCCGCAACAACCTGAGCTATACCGAGGTGAAGAGTCCTGTGGACGGCATGGCATCGATGATTCCCTGGCATGTAGGTTCGCTTGTCAGCAGCAGCATCAGCGAACCGTTGGTCACTGTTGCCGACGACAAAGAGATGTACGCCTATTTCAGCATCACCGAGAACCAGACCCTCGACCTTATCTCGCAATACGGCTCCATCAACGAGTTTATTGCCAAGGCCCCTGCCGTCAGTCTGCGTCTGAGCAATGGTAAGGACTACGACCAACCGGGCCGTATCAGTGCCGTCAGTGGTATCGTCGACGGACAGACAGGTGCTGTCACCTTACGCGCCACCTTCCCCAACACGGGACATCTGCTGCACAATGGCGGCAGTGCCACCATCATCGTACCCACCCAGCGTTCACAGTGTATCGTCATCCCTCAGGAGGCTACCTATGAATTGCAGAACCGCTCGTTCGTCTACCGCGTCATCGATGGTAAGACCAAAGCCACTGCTGTCACGCTGTTCAACCAGAACAACGGCAAGGAATATATCGTCGAAGAAGGCCTTCATGTTGGCGACACCATCATTGCTGAAGGTGCCGGACTACTGAAAGACGGTATCGAAGTGAAGGAAGAGGTAAGAGGTAAGAAGTAAGAGGTATGAACGTTAAGACTTTCATTGACCGTCCGATATTATCCGGTGTGATTTCGGTACTGATGGTACTCGTAGGTATCATCGGACTGAGTCAACTCGCCCTCGAACAGTTCCCGGAGATAGCCCCACCCACCGTGCGCATCATGGCCAGCTACACCGGTGCCAATGCCGAGACGGTGCAGAAGAGCGTCGTTGTACCCCTCGAAGAAGCCATCAACGGCGTCGAGGGTATGATGTACATGACCTCCAACGCTTCTAACAACGGTTCAGGATCCATCGGTATCTTTTTCCGTCAGGGCACCAACCCCGACATGGCGATGGTGAACGTACAGAACCGTGCAGCCACCGTACAGGGCCGACTGCCCAGCGACGTGGTGAAGAGCGGACTCACCGTCCGCAAGCGCCAGACATCGAACATCAAACAGATGGCAGTCTACAGTCCCGACAGCACCTTTGATCGAGCCTTTCTAGCCAACTATACGAAAATCAACATCGAGCCCCGTCTGAGCCGTATCCCCGGTGTGGGTGAGGTAAACGTCATGGGCGCCGACTACTCCATGCGTATCTGGCTCGACCCGTTGAAGATGGCCCGCTACGGCCTGACGCCCAGCGATATCACACAGGTGCTCAACGAGCAGAACGTGGAGGTAGCAACGGGTACCCTCGGTGCCGAGAGTTCGAACACCTTCCAGTATGTACTGAAATACCGCGGACGCTACGTGGATGAAGAGGGCTACGAGAACCTCGTCATCCGTTCGCTGCCCAGTGGTGATGTGCTCCGCATCAAGGACATCGCCCGCGTAGAACTCGGTTCACAGAACTATAATATCATTGCTGAGACCAACGGCTCACCAGGTGTGAATATCTCCATCAACCAGGTGGCAGGTTCCAATGCCAATGAGATCATCAAGCAGATTGATCGCGAGATTGAGGAGATACGCGGTTCGCTGCCACCGGGTATCGTCATCGAAGACCTCGAATCGAAGAAAGACTTCCTCGACGCCTCTATCACCAGCGTGGTAGAGACCTTGCTCGAAGCTCTGGCACTGGTCATCCTCGTGGTGTTTCTCTTCTTGCAGAGCTGGCGCGCCACCATCATCCCCGCCATCGCCATCATGGTATCACTCATCGCCACCCTCGCCGTTATTTATGCTATCGGCTTCTCTCTCAACATGCTGACACTCTTCGCCCTTGTGCTGGTTATCGGTACTGTGGTCGACGATGCCATCGTGGTGGTAGAGGCTGTTCAAGCGAAACTTGATAGTTCCGATTACTCCGAAAATTCCGAGTATTCCGATAACCGCTCTTACCATGCTGCCATCGCCGCGATGCACGACATCACCTCGGCTTTGGTCACCACCACTCTCGTCTTTATGGCGGTGTTTGTACCTGTCTGTTTCATCGGTGGCGTCACAGGAACGTTCTATACCCAGTTTGGTCTCACCATGGCCATCGCCGTGGGCATCTCACTGTTCAACGCCCTGACGCTTTCCCCTGCCCTCAGCGCCCTTATCATGAGGCCCAATACAAACCAGGCAGAACAAGCTAAAGGCTTCAAGGCAAAATTCAATACCGGCTTCACCGCTGTGCTCAATCGCTATAAGAGTGCTGTCACCACTGTCATCCCCAAAAGATGGCTCGCTGCCGCCCTCGTTGTGGTTGCGATTCTCGGTCTCGGTTGGATGATGAAGACCACGAAGACCGGTCTCGTACCTAACGAGGATATGGGTACCGTCTTCATCAACGTCCAGGCCTCGCCAGGCTCCAGTCTCCAACAGACTTACCATATACTAAAAGAGGTGGAGGAGCGCATCAAGGACCTGCCTCAGCTGCGAATCTACTCGCTCATCGCGGGTAACTCCAACAACTTCGAGCAGTCATCCTCTAACGGAAACTTCACGCTGAAACTCAAAAAGTGGGGCGAGCGCAAAGGCAAAGGCGACGATGTGCAGAGTGTGGTCGACGAGATCTACCGTCGCACTGCAGACATTGCAAATGCAAAGATCCAAGTGAACACCCAGAACATGCTCCCGGGCTTCGGACGAATCAATGGCTTTGAACTTCATGTACAGGACAAACACGGCGGCACTATCGACGAACTGCTCTCTTATACTAACCGCCTTATCGCCGCCCTCAACGAACGCCCAGAGATCAGCCGGGCCTTCACCAACTTCTCGCTGAAATATCCGCAGTACCGGGTTGAGGTCGATGCTGCTCTCTGCAAGCGTCACGGTGTGTCGCCCAGCGATGTGCTCTCAGCTCTCAGTGGCTATGTGGGCGGCTCCTATGCCTCCAACTTCGTACGCTTTACCAAGCTTTACCGCGTGATGGTACAGGCTTCACCCGAATACCGTCTCGACACCGAGTCGCTCAACAATATCTTCGTTCGCAGTTCCTCGGGTGAAATGTCTCCCATCGGCCAGTACATCACGCTGACGCGCATTTACGGCTCCGAGACCCTCGCCCGCTTCAACCTCTTCCCATCCATCCAAGTGGGCGGCACTGCTGCCGAGGGTTACAGCTCCGGACAGGCCATCGATGCCATTCGCGAGACAGCTGCCGAGGTGCTGCCCGAGGGTTATGGCTATGAGTTTGGTGGCATGAGCCGTGAGGAAGCATCGGCCCAGAACACCACGACACTTGTATTCGTCATCTGTATCGTGTTTATCTACCTCATCCTTTGCGGCCTCTATGAGAGTCTGTTCATTCCTATGGCGGTCATCCTGAGTGTACCCTTCGGACTCCTCGGAAGTTTCCTTTTCGCCCACCTCTGGGGACTGGAAAACAATATCTACATGCAGACGGGACTGATCATGCTCATCGGTCTGCTATCGAAGACGGCCATCCTGCTGACAGAATACGCCTCCACGCGTCGTCGTCAAGGCATGGGTATTGTCGAGGCAGCCCTTGATGCGGCAGCAGTCCGACTGCGCCCCATCCTCATGACCTCACTCACGATGATCTTCGGTCTGTTACCTCTGGCCCTCGCCACAGGCGTAGGCGCCAATGGCAACCGATCGCTCGGAGTAGGCGCCATCGGTGGTATGCTCATCGGCACCATTGCCCTGCTCTTCATCGTGCCCTGTCTCTTCGTCATCTTCCAGACTATCGAAGAGAAGGTTTTCGGAACTAAGAAAGAAAGAATAAAGGAGTAATTACTCCCCCTCCATGGGGAAGAGTCCATATAGTTTGGCGTCAATCATATCTGTCACCTGTTTCAGGTGTTCAGGATTGTCGCCAAACTTGCAGTGGTCGCCATCTACGATAATCAGCTGTCCTTTATAGCTTGATATCCATTCTTCGTAGCGTTTTTCCAGACCCTGCAGATAATCCAACCGCATAGTCTGCTCATACTCACGACCACGTTTCTGTATCTGTGCCACTAACGTGGGGATGCTCGAACGGATATAGATCATCAGATCTGGCAGCTTCACCAAAGACATCATCAGATCGAAGAGATCTGAGTAGTTCTCGAAGTCACGATCACTCATCATACCCTGCCCATGCAGGTTGGGAGCGAAGATACGGGCATCCTCGAAGATGGTACGATCCTGGATAATGGCTTCCTCCGACTTCGATATCTCCACCACCTCCTTGAAGCGCTTGCTCAAGAAGTAGATTTGCAGATTAAACGACCATCTGGGCATATCTGCATAGAAATCGGCCAGATAGGGATTATTGTCTACGGGTTCGAAACGTGGTGTCCATCCATAACGGTGGGCGAGCAATTTGGTGAGTGTGGTCTTGCCACTGCCAATGTTTCCAGCTACTGCAATATGCATAATTTTTTAGAGGTTAGAGGTGAGAATTGTGAGGTGAGAAGAGTCCGAAGAGTTCAGCATCGATACGGTCGATGATCCGCGAGAGGTCTTTGGGGTTCCGTATAAAATCGAGATCGTCTTTTTCTACGGTCATCACACGACCCTGATAATTATTGTAGATAAAATCATCGTAACGATCGTTCAGATTCTGAAGATACTCCAACTGTATAGTCTGCTCATAGTCGCGGCCACGCTGTTGGATGTTACTTACCAGATGCGGCACCGAGGCCCGGAGGTATATCATCAAGTCAGGCAACTTCACCAGCGACATCATCTGATGAAACAGCTCCATATAGGTGTCGAAGTCGCGATCCGACAGATTGCCCATCGCCTTATTATTGGCCATGAACACGTACACGCCCTCAAAGATGGTACGGTCTTGTATAATCGTATGCTCAGTCTTTGAAATAGCAATTAAATCACGGAAACGCTCCTTCAGGAAATACACCTCCAGATTGAACGACCACCGGTGTATGTCACGATAGTAGTCCTCCAGATAGGGATTCCCGTCTACCGCCTCGTAGCGTGGTTCCCATCCATAGTGTTTGGCGAGCAGTCTGGTAAGTGTAGATTTCCCGCTGCCGATATTTCCTGCTATGGCAATGTGCATCTGATCTCTCTATTCTGAGCGTGTATGGTCTTCTTATGAATTACCCTCTTTGTATGTTTGCCTTTTTACGTTGATCATGGTCGAGGATGGTCTTACGCATACGCATCGACTTGGGGGTAACCTCAACAAGCTCGTCCTGCTTGATATACTCCAGGCACTCCTCTAGACTCATAACGGTCTTGGGAACGATACGAGCCTTCTCGTCAGTACCAGAGGCACGGACGTTGGTCAATTGCTTGGCCTTGCAGACGTTGATCACCAAATCGTTGTCGTGGACATGCTCGCCCACCACCTGACCGGCATAGACATCCTCACCCGGGTCGATGAAGAACTTACCACGATCCTGCAGCTTGTCGATGGCATAAGCAAAGGCGTTGCCAGTATCCATCGAAATCATCGAACCGTTAACACGACGTTCAATCTCCCCCTTATAAGGCTGATACTCCTTAAAACGATGGGCCATGATGGCCTCGCCCTGACTTGCTGTCAGCACGTTGGTACGCAGACCGATGATACCACGCGATGGGATATCGAACTCGATGTTGACACGTTCACCCTGGTTCTCCATCGACGTCATCTCACCCTTACGACGGGTGACCATATCTATCATCTTCGAGGCGAACTCCTCAGGCACATTGATAGTGAGTTCCTCAATCGGCTCACACTTCTGGCCATCAATCTCCTTATAAATAACCTGTGGCTGACCTACCTGCAACTCATAGCCCTCACGACGCATGGTCTCGACGAGCACAGAGAGGTGGAGCACACCACGACCTGAGACAACCCACTTATCGGTAGAATCCTCGAATGGCTCCACACGTAAGGCAAGATTCTTCTCGAGTTCCTTCTCCAGACGGTCATTGATATGACGCGAAGTGACGAACTTGCCCTCCTTGCCGAAGAACGGCGAGTCGTTGATGGTAAAGAGCATCGACATAGTGGGCTCGTCGATAGCGATAGGCGGCAGCGGCTCAGGATTCTCGAGGTCACAGATAGTATCGCCAATCTCAAACTTATCCAGTCCGATGACAGCACAGATATCACCACAGTCAACGCTGTCTGTACGGACATGCCCCATACCCTCGAAGGTGTGGAGTTCCTTGATCTTGGTCTTCTCCATCGAGCCATCGCGGTGACTGATAGTGACCTGCATACCATCCTTGAGCTGCCCACGGTGTACACGTCCCACGGCGATACGTCCCTGATAACTCGAATAGTCGAGTGAGGTGATGAGCATCTGAGGCGTGCCCTCAATCTGCTGGGGTGCGGGAATCACCTCAAGAATCTTATCTAATAAATAGGTAATGTCGGTGGTAGGCTTGTTGAAGTCTTCACCCATCCAACCGTTCTTGGCAGAACCGTAGACTACGGGGAAATCAAGTTGGTCCTCGGTGGCATTGAGTGAGAACATGAGGTCAAACACCATCTCGTAAACCTCTTCAGGACGACAGTTAGGCTTATCCACCTTATTCACCACCACAATGGGCTTCAAACCGATCTGAAGGGCTTTCTGGAGCACGAAGCGCGTCTGGGGCATCGGGCCCTCAAAAGCATCAACGAGCAACAGACAGCCGTCGGCCATATTCAACACACGCTCCACCTCGCCACCAAAGTCAGAGTGTCCCGGGGTGTCGATGATATTGATCTTGACGCCTTTCCAGTTGATAGATACATTCTTCGAGAGAATGGTGATGCCACGCTCGCGTTCGAGGTCGTTGGCATCCAATACCTGATTGCTGAGATTCTGTCCCTCACGGAAGAGATTACCTGCCAGCATCATCTTGTCGACGAGTGTCGTTTTACCATGGTCGACATGCGCAATAATTGCTATGTTTCTGATATCCTGCATACTTATTTACTTGTTTTGCGGGTGCAAAATTACAAAAAAAATGTAAAAAACGGGGTGCAGAAGCAAATTTTTCACTTTTCACTTTTCACTTTTCACTTTTTTTTGTACCTTTGCAGCCGCATTTCGGAAAATCCGGAGCATTTGACGACGTAAACCGGCTGGTGATTAGGCAGGAAAGGCGTCTGAAAGATGTATATGCAAACAACATTTAATCACTTCAAATTATGTATTTAGACAAAGCAAAGAAAGAGGAAATCTTCGGTAAGTATGGTAAGGGTACCACAGATACCGGTTCTGCAGAGGCTCAGATTGCACTGTTCAGCTATCGTATCTCTCACCTGACCGAGCACCTGAAGAAGAACCACAAGGACCACAACACCGCTCGCTCACTGACCATGCTGGTAGGTAAGCGCCGTAAGTTGCTGAAGTACCTGTACAATAACGACATCAATCGTTATCGTGCTATCATCAAGGCCTTGGGTCTCAGAAAATAAAATTAATCCCCGCCAGTTGGCGGGGATTATTTTTTTATTCAACAATCTATTTAACAATCACCAGAACATTGTCCTTACTGATGTTTACGCAATTCGTAAACTCAGCATCCTTCTCGGCATGGATGGTGATATTCTTGAGGTTGATGCGGTCGATAGGCATCTCGGGGAGACCATTGAACTCCATGGCCCTGCCAGCATGACTACACACCACGTTCTCAATATTGATATTGCGGAAGATGGGCGTCGTCTCGTCGACCTTTACCTTCGTCATATTATCGGGATTATCGCCATCGGCCAACATCTCAGAAACAGACTTTCCACCATAATACATATTAAAGGAGATGGCGTCGGTAGCGATGTCCATCATCGAGATGTCGTTGATGTAGATATTCTCCACGATACCACCTCGACCACGCTTTGACTTGAAGCGCAACCCCACGTCGGTGCCAAGGAACTGGCAGTTCTGCACCTTGAAGTTGCGTACACCACCACTCATCTCTGACCCCACGACAAAGCCACCATGTCCGGCAAAAACAGTACAGCCATCAACCACCACATTCTCACAGGGGACACCACGCTTACGTCCGTCAGCATCCTTACCGCTCTTGACGCAGATACCATCGTCGCCAGCATCAAACTTGGAATTGATGATGAGGGCGTTCTTACACGACTCCAGATCGAGGGCATCACCATTCTGGGCATAGTCGGGATTACGCACGAGTACACCATCGATAATGATGTTCTCACACATCAGCGGATGGAGGTTCCACGCGGGCGAGTTCTGGAAGATGACACCCTGAAGCAACACGTTCTTACAATTGATGAGACTCACCATCACAGGACGGAGAAAACGTTTGATACTGTTCCACTCTGCATCGGTACGGGCTGCAGGCACATTCATATTGGCTCCCTGCTCACCCTTGGCATAGCCTTCGGAGGGAACCCAATAGCCTTTCCTCATTTCGACGCTACCTGGAACAGCCAGCATCCGCTTCCAGTGAGTGTCAGTAACCTTGGCCTTTTTCACAGGACGCCAATACTCACCATTACCGTCGATAGCCCCCTGACCGGTGATGGAGATGTTCGTACAGCCATTAGCCGACAAAGGCGACTGACAGCGACGGGTGTCAAGACCCTCAAACGAGGTTTGGATGAGGGGATAGAGTGTCTCGTCGGCAGCGAACTTGATGACAGCACCCATCTCCAGATGGAGGTCGATGTTGCTCTTCAGTTGGATAGGACCAGTAAACCACACGCCAGCAGGCACAATGAGATGTCCTCCACCTTTAGCAGCGAGAGCATCAACTGCCTTAGCAAACGCCTCAGTACAAAGGACCTGACCAGTGGCATCTGCTCCAAAATCGGTCAGGATGACATTTGCATCAGGAATGACAGGTGCCTTGACTTCCGGCATGGCGAAAGGCAGGTTTTCAGTATACCTCTTGTAGGGATTCTGCGCATTCATACAAAGTAATGTGCAGAGACAGAAGTACAGAAGAATTTGTTTTTTTTCCATTTTGATTTGTTATTAGTTGGTTTGTTGTGATAGTTTGTTATTGTCGTATTTCATTTAGCGGAATCATCACAAAGTCTCGCTGATGCATGAGAGGGTGAGGAATCTTCAGGTCGGGCTCATCGATGGTGAGATCATCGTATAGCAGAATGTCGATGTCGATAGGACGGTCAGTATACCGACTGTTAGACTTTCTTTTGACTTTAGATTTAGACTGTAGACCACAGATTGTAGATTTTCCTGGAGGGCGACGGCCCATATCCCACTCTATGGCCTTGACGGCATTGAGAATTTGACGGGGAGTGAGTTCTGTCTCTACAAGGATGACGCCATTGAGGAATTTATTCTCAGACTCAAAGCCCCAAGGTTCGGTCTCGATGAGGGAGGACTCCCGAAGCACAGTCCCTACCCTTTCGCCAATGAGCGATATGGCCTTCTGGATATTCTCCTCCCTCTCGCCCAAATTACTTCCGAGTCCCAAATATACCCCATGTGCCTCTCCCATCTTCTTACATCTCTACTAATCATCGAGAATCAGCATTGCATCACCGAAGCAGCCGAACTTATACTCCAGACTAACAGCCTTTCTATAAGCCTCATACACGAGATCGTAACCACCGAAAGAGCACTCTGTCATCATCATTGTGGACTCCGGATGATAGAAGTTACCGATCATGGCATTCGACAGACCGAAATCATAAGGCGGGAAGATGAACTTATTGGTCCATCCATCGAACTCCTTCAACAAGCCGTCGGTACCCACCGATGTCTCAGTGGCTCGGGCAGTACTCACACCTACCACACAAACACGATGTCCATCTTGCTTGGTCTTGTTGACAATGTCACAGGCCTCCTTCTTGATAATGACCTGCTCTGAATTCATCTTATGCTTCGTCAAGTCTTCCACCTCGATGGAGTCGAAGTTGCCCAAGCCACAATGCAAGGTGATATAGGCGAAATTGATACCCTTGATCTCCATACGCTTCAACAGTTCACGGCTGAAATGCAGACCTGTAGACGGTGCTGTGACAGCACCTTCATTACGGGCATAGATGGTCTGGAACAATTCCATATCCTCCTCCGTAGCCTCACGCTTGTCGACAATATAGCGCGGCAGTGGGGCTGAACCGAGGGCAAAGAGTTCTTTCTTAAACTCGTCATGCGGACAGTCGTAGAGGAATCTGAGGGTACGTCCACGGCTGGTGGTATTGTCAATGACCTCAGCCACCATAGGACCATCCTCCTCAAAGAAAAGCTTATTACCGATACGGATCTTACGGGCAGGCTCCACGAGCACGTCCCACAGACGCAGTTCCTCGTTAAGCTCACGCAGCAGGAACACCTCAATCTTGGCATCAGTCTTCTCCTTGGTACCATACAGACGGGCAGGAAACACCTGGGTATCGTTGAAGATAAAGGTATCGTTCTCGTCGAAATAGTCGAGCACATTGCGGAAGTCGAGGAAGACGGGTTTCCCCTCCTCGTCGAGCAGATCCTCTCCGTTCTCATCTTTCTTGGTCGTCTCGATGCGCTCACTCTTACGGTGAATCACCATCAGACGACATTCATCACGATGATAACTAGGCTCAAGAGCCACCAAATTCTCAGGTAGTTTGAATTTAAACTGTGATAATTTCATCGATATAATTTACAATTTGACTATTTACGATTTACAATTTATTTTTCAATTCAGACATTTCTTTCCAGCCAGGCAGGAAACTCGTCAAATGTCAGGCAGTCCTCGATACGTACATCACCTACACGTGTCCTGCAGAGGGCCGTCAGGAAAGCCCCGCTACCTAAGGCAGCACCGATGTCACGGGCCAGCGAACGGATGTAGGTGCCTTTGCCACACACCACACGGATAGACATCTGCATGGTTTCAGGATTGAATTCTGTCAACTCAATCTCGTCAATGTGGATAGGCTTGGGGGCCAGTTCCACATCCCTGCCCTTCCGCGCCAGTTCATACGCCCTGTCGCCAGCCACCATACAGGCGGAATAGAGCGGTGGACGTTGCATGATATCACCCACGAACTGCGGAAGTGTCTCCTCAATCAACTGTCGGGTGATATGACGCGTGGGATAGGTATAGTCTACGGTATGCTCACGGTCGTAACTGGCCGTTGTAGCCCCCAGTTGGAGCGTAGCAGTGTATTCCTTTGTATGAAGCTGCAGCGACTCAATATTCTTCGTCATCTTACCCGTACACAATATCAGTACCCCCGTTGCCAAGGGGTCAAGCGTACCGGCATGTCCCATCTTCACCCGCTTCACGTGCAGACGTTTCGACACGAGATAACGGATATGTGCCAACGCCCCAAAGCTCGACATGCGATAGGGCTTATTGATATAGATGAGGGCACCTTCCTGGAAGTTCATTTAATCGACCATTGCAAGTGAGTGACCTGTCAGCAGCAGTATGATGATAATGCCGCCAACGATAATACGATAGATTCCAAAGGCCTTGAAACCATATTTCGTGAGGAATGCCACAAACCACTTCATGGCCAACAGCGCCACGATAAAGGCAACGACACATCCCAGGATCAGCATGGTGATATTATGAGAGGTGGCCCATGAAGCATCGTCCTTCAGCAGATCGAGCAAATCGAGCAGTGTAGCACCTGCCATGGTGGGAACAGCCAGAAAGAACGAGAACTCAGCAGCACGCTTACGGGTCAAACCCTGCGCCATACCACCAACAATGGTGGCCATGGAGCGAGACACACCGGGAATCACCGATATACACTGGAAGAGACCAATGTTGAAGGCACGCTTCTCCGTCATTTTGTTAGTTTCAGAGCCCTTGTTGAAAATCTTGTCGCAATACAACATGAAGATACCACCCAGCACCAACATGACAGCTACCACCTCTACGCTGTCGAGCAGCCAGTCAAGCAGTCCGGACTTCTTTGCCAACAGACCAATGACCACAGCTGGTAATAGGCCAACGATCAGGATCCAGTAGAAATAGAATTTATGGCGCAGTTTCTGGAACAGGCTGCTGCCCTCAGGAGCAGGTGTATTATCAAACTGGAAGAAGCGTTTCCAATAGAGGCATACCACCGAGAGGATGGCACCAAACTGGATGATAAACGTAAAAGCATGGACGAAGGGATCGCCCTCGGGAATACCCAGAAGATTCTGGGTAATAATCATATGACCCGTCGAAGAGACAGGCAGAAACTCTGTCAATCCTTCAACAATGGCAATGATGATGGTTTCAATCCAATCCATTATTCAGCGGCCTCCTTCTCACCTTGATCTTTTGGCTTACGCACCACAGCATAAATCATCGACACGAAGCCGAAAAGACAAACAACAGGTGCCACCTTAATGCGACGGGCACTGAAGATATCCGGTTCAAATACAGTATCACTCGATCCGGGACCAGTCATCAGCAGAAAACCGATCACTACAATCAACATCCCCACTGCCAGGAGGATGTAGTTCACTTTGTCAAATGCAAAATCTCTTTTATTCATATTTCTGCGGTAGCAAATTATTCACTTTTCACTATTCACTCTTCACTATTCACTATTCACTTTTCCCTTTTTCCTCTTCCCTATATCCTATACAGGTCTCCTGCTGTCATCTTCAGGAACCTGTTCACTGAGTACCAGGTACACAGCACCGTGATGATCAGTCCGAAGAGCAATACAGCCACAGCGGTAATCGTCAGTTCACGCCAGGTGATAATGTTCAGGATGTTCGGTTCGAAAGTATAGAGCGCATACACGCCCCCACCCAAGACAGCGATGGCCAACACTGCGGCGATAACACCAACCAGAACGGCCTGTCGCATAAACGGTCGGCGGATAAAGCCCCACGAGGCACCCACCAGTTTCATCGTGTGGATGAGGAACCGTCTGGAATAGACACTCAGGCGCACTGTGTTGTTGATCAGTGAGAACGAGACGAATGTCAGCAATACAGCCAGCACCAACAAGATCATGTTCATACGGCCTAAGTTCATGTTCACATTGTCCATCAGATCCTCCTGATAGGCCACATCAGTCACCTTCGGGTTCTTCTGCAACTCGTAGACAATCCATTTCAACGAGTCGTGGTTGGCATAGTCCGACTTCAGCTGCAGCTCAAGCGTAGCCACAAAGGGATTGGCCCCTAGGAACTCCGAGGGATCGGAGCCCATGGCCTCTGTCTGCTCCTTCAGAGCCTGTTCCTTACTGACATAGTCGATGTTACGGGCATAAGGACGGTGATAGAGGTCGCGACAAAGCCTTTTTGCCTCGTTCACACTCACATCATCACCAAGCATCACAGTCACCGTCAGGTTCTCCTTCACCCACGCCGACAGGTTACGCGACGTCTGCACGGAGAATACAATAATACCCAACAGCACCAGCACCATGGCCGTGCTGATACACAAGGTGACCCACTGCACACCACGCCGGCTGCCAGTCTTCTTCTTGCGTTTTTTCATTTACTTTACGTACGTAAATTTTGAATTCGGCTGCAAAGATACAATAAATAATTGAAAATTATTCGGGCGGCAGCAAATTTTTCACTATTCACTATTCACTTTTCACTTAATTTTGTACCTTTGCAGCCATTATGAGTACAATTATCTATCCTTCGCCCATCTTCGGCCCTGTTCACAGCCGACGTCTGGGCATCTCCCTCGGCATCAACCTCATGCCTGCCGATGGTAAGATCTGCACGTTCAACTGTATCTATTGCGAGTGCGGCCTGAACGAAGACCATCGTCCAACCCAGCCTCGTCCTTCACGCGAGCTCGTGGCTGAGAAGCTGGAGGCCAAGTTGCAGGAAATGGCTGCTGACGGACAGTTACCAGATGTGCTAACCTTTGCAGGCAATGGCGAACCCACCTGTCATCCCCACTTTGCGGAGATCATCGACGATACCATCCGTCTGCGCAACCAATATTGTCCGAAGGCCAAGGTCTCCGTACTGAGCAACTCCACCATGATCCACCATCAGGCCGTACACGATGCCCTGATGCGCGTGGATAACAACATCCTCAAACTCGACACCGTCGACCCTATATATATTAATAAGGTGGACCAACCTATTGTTCCCTACGATGTCGAAACCGTCATCGAGCGTCTGAAAGCCTTCCAAGGGCATGTCATCATTCAGACGATGTTTATGAGGGGAGAAGGAGTAAGGAGAGAAGGAGAAAAGGAGTCAGTAGATAATACCAGCGAGGCATTTGTTGGGCCTTGGTTAGAGGCAGTGAAGGAAATCAAACCCCAGCAGGTGATGATCTACACCATCGACCGTGAGACGCCCACACAAGGCCTCCTCAAAGCCACCCCGGCCCAACTCGACGCCATCCGCGACCGCGTCATCGCCCTCGGCATCCCCTGCACTGCTTCTTATTAAAATAAATCCTTCTGCAGGGCAGAAGGATTTATTTTATTTATTTACACATGATGCCTCGTTGGGTGTTTTCGAGGAACTGGATGATGGTCTGAACCTCAGGACCATCGGGAACCTGATCCTTGATCTGGTTAATCACGTCAAAGACACTGGTCTTTCCATGGAACAGCAGACGATAGGCATTCGCGATATGCCTCTGCACCTTCTCGTCGATGCCGGCCTCACGCATCATCGTATTGTTGGGTCCTCCGTATTCAAGAGGCTTACCACCTGCAATGACAAAGGGTGGGATATCCTTTGAGAAGGATGTTCCGGCCTGAATGAGAGCCAGACGCCCCACACGGGTGTTGGCATTCTGGATGGCACCCGACGAGAAGATCACACCATTGTGAATCTCGCAGTCACCGGCAATCTTCACACCATAGCCAAATACGCAGTCGTCGCCCACGACGGTATCGTGGCTGATGTGCGTGCCTTCGAGCAGGAAGTTGTGATTGCCGATCTTCGTCACACCATCGCGGTGCGTACCGCGGTTGATGACCACATTCTCGCGGATCACATTGTTGTCGCCAATCTGGACATACGATTTCTCTCCACGGAAGTTGAAATCCTGCGGCAGGGCGGCGATGACGGAGCCCTGGTGGATCTTATTGTTCTTGCCGATGCGCGAACCGTCGCATATACTGACGAAGGGGAAGATAATACAGTTGTCACCAATCACCACATCGTCCTCGATATACACGAAGGGGAATATCTTACAGTTGTCGCCGATCTTCGCCTTTGGACTAATCTCGGCTTTGGGGGATATTTCGCTTGCCATAATTATTCACTTTTCACTATTCACTATTACTTTATTTAGCTCCGCCGCCGAGGGCCTGGTAGAGATTAACCACCGACTGCATCTTGTAGAACTGATCCTGCACCTCATTGATCTCGGCGTTGAGCAGGCTGCTCTGGGCAGAGATGACTTCGAGATAAGTGGTGTTGCTGGACGACTCCATCAACTTCTTCGTATCCTCGACATTCTGCATCAGCACCTTGACGCGCTTGCCGTCGAGCTCGGCCTTCTCGGCATAAGAGTTGTACGAGACAAGGGCGTTCGAAACCTCGTTGCCGGCCTTGTAGATGGCATTCTGCCAATTGTTGAAAGCCTGCTCGTACTTATCCTGAGCCACTTTCAAGCCAGCCACGATCTGTCCGTGCTGGAAGATGGGCTGCACCAGACTTCCGACTGCGGAGAGCAAGAACTTGCCCGGGTTCACCATACCATTATTATTGGTAAAGGCAGCAGTACCGGTGACCGTGATGTTCGGATAGAAGCGGCTGCGAGCCGTCTCCACATCGTAGAAGCACTGAGCCAGCGACATCTCGTAGGAATGTACGTCGGCACGGTTGTTCAGCATCTGGATGCCCACACCGGCAGCAAGGTTCTGAGGCAGGCTCTGACCAGCGAACGTGCCGCGCTTGATGGTCTGTCCAGGCTGTCCGATCAGCAGCGAGAGCGAATTCTCCATCTCGCGGATCTGACGCTGCAAGTCGACCTTCTGCGCCTGAACCTGATAGTAAGCAGCCTCAGCACTCTGAACGGCCGTAGAGCGATAGCCCACACGGTTCTCGTGCATGAACTTCATCTTGTCCCAGGTGTCTTTCGTCAGTCCCTCCATATCGGTGATGATCTCCACCTGACGGTCGAGCATCAACAGCGTGTAATAGAGATTGGCGATGCCCGAGATGATATTACACTTCACCACGGTCTGATAGTCCTTCGTGGCGATGAGCTGCATCTGAGCCGAACGCTTCTGGCTGAGCAGATTGCCGAAGAGGTCGACATTCCAGCTGGCGGAAATAGGCAGCGTGTAGGACTTGGTGGCAGCAGCGCCGTCGAACGACGAGAGCGTACCCTGCGGACTGAATGTCACCGACGGCAGGAAGGCGAGTTTGGCAACCTTCAGCGCCTCGTTGACCATGTGGACGTTGAGGGCGGCATTCAGCAGGTCGGGATTCTGGTCGAGACCCTGCTGGATGAGCGACTGCAGCTGCGGATCGGTAAAGACACTGCGCCAGGGCATATTGCCAAACGACGTAGTATCATTCACGGCGAGCGTATCCGTCAGTGACACTGGGTCACGCACAATGCCGTCAGTCTTCACCTCCGGGCGCTCGTACTTATTATAGAGTCCGCACCCCGACAGCAGCAGCGCTGCAAATGAAAATACTAATAATTTCTTCATATATTTCTTTTTTTCTACCACAGATTTCACAGATTGCACAGATTGGCTCCGCAAAAGAAAAATCTCTTTAATCCTTTTAATCTGTGGTCGTTTTTATCACTTCTCTAATTCGTAGTCCTCGGGTTTTGAGTGTGCATACTGAGCGAGTTCGGCAGCTACTTCAGCGTTCTCCTCGTCCTCGAACTTCATCGGACGGAACTTCTCCTGGAGCGACTGGAAGATGACGAAGAGCGTCGGAACGACGAAGATCTGCAACAGCGTACCGATCAACATACCACCTACGGCAGCGGCACCCAGCGTCTGGTTACCATTCTTACCCACACCCGAGGCGAACATCATCGGCAGCAGACCGATGACCATGGCCAGTGAGGTCATGAGGATAGGACGCAGACGGGCGGCAGCACCCAGCACGGCCGACCACGAGATGGCCATACCCGTCTCACGGCGCTCAAGGGCGAACTGCACAATCAGGATGGCATTCTTTGCCAACAGTCCGATCAGCATGATCAGTGAGATCTGCATGTAGATATCGTTCGCATGGCCGAAGATCATCGTAAACAGGAAGGCACCTGCCAGTCCGAACGGTACAGAGAGGATAACACATAACGGCAAGATGTACGACTCGTACTGTGCCGACAGGATGAGGTAGATGAACACGATACACAACACGAAGATGATGGCTGTGGTGTTCGAAGCCTTGGCCTCCTCACGCGTCAGACCCTGATAGTCGTAGGTATAACCCTGCGGCAACATGTCGGCAGCCACCTCTTCGGCAGCCTTGATGGCCTCACCGGTAGAATAGCCGCTGGCCACCGTTGCCGTCACATTAATCGATGTAAACAGGTTGAAGCGGTTGATGTTCGACGGGCCGTAGACACGCTCCATGCGACAGAACTCCTGAACGGGTGCCATTCCCGCAGGCGTGCGAACATATATATTATTAAGCGACTCTTCCGTCATACGCGTCTCAGGTGAGCCCTGAATCATTACACGGTAGAGTTTACCATAAGCGTTGAAGTTAGAGGCATACAGACCACCGTAGTAACCTTGCAGCGTGGTGAGCACCGTACTAGGCGAGATGCCTGCCTGCTTACATTTAGCCACGTCGACATGCAACATGTACTGCGGATAATTGGGGTTATACGACGTCTGAGCCGACTGGAACTCAGGACGTTTGTTGAGCTCGGCCAGATAATCTTTCACAATACCAAAGAACTTATCGAGCGAGCCACCTGTACGGTCCTGCATGACGAGCGACACACCTGAGTTGGCCGAGAATCCAGGAATCATAGGCGGTGCAAAAGCCAGCACCTGTGCATCCTTGATGTGAGCCGTCTTGATGAAGATCTGGGCAATCACACCCGTCGACTCATAGGGATTGAGGAAGAAACGGTAGATACCGTCGCCCTGCCACAAGCCCGAAATCTTCCACCACAGACCTTTCTGACGCTCGGCAAACGGCTTCAACTTGATAATGAACGTAGCCTGGTCGGAACCTGAACCTGCGATGAAGTTATAACCCTGAATCTGCTCACGGCTCTGGATGGCGGGGTCGGCAGCAAGGATTTTGTCCACCTCGTCAATCACCTGTCGTGTGCGGGCCACCGACGTTGCAGGCGGCATCGAGATGGTACAGAATAGTGTACCCGTATCCTCATCAGGCACAAGACCGGTCTTCGTGGTCAACATGGTCGTAGCGAGCACAGCGATACCGACAATCACAACCAGAATGATGGCCAAGGGCTTGCGCACCAGTTTCTCCACCCGGTTCTTGTATTTGCCCAGCACCTTATCGTAGGCCGTATTAAACGAAGTATGGAAGCGGTCGATCATCGACATCTTCTTCTCATGGCCATTCTCGTCGTGGGGTTTCAGGAAAATGGCACAGAGGGCCGGTGACAGCGTCAGGGCGTTCAGGGCCGAGATAAAAATAGAAACGGCCATCGTCACACCGAACTCACGGTAGAACGAACCGCTCGTACCACCGATGAACGACACGGGGATGAACACCGAGGCCATCACCAAGGTAATGGAGATGATCGCACTCGAGATCTCGTTCATGGCGTCGATTGAAGCCGTCAGTGTCGACTTATAGCCCTGATCCAACTTCGCATGCACGGCCTCGACCACCACGATGGCATCGTCGACCACGATGGCAATAGCCAAGAGCAAGGCCGACAGCGTCAGCAGGTTGATGGAGAAACCGAAGACATTCAGGAAGAAGAACGTACCGATGAGCGACACAGGTACGGCAATCAGCGGGATGAGCGTCGAACGCCAGTCCTGCAGGAAGATGTAGATCACGAGGAACACCAGGAACAGTGTAAAGAACAGCGTGAACACCACCTCCTCGATAGATGCATACAGGAACTCCGTCACATCATAGTTGATCTTATACGTCATGCCCGGAGGGAACAGTTTGGCCTGCTCCTCAAGCTCGGCCTTCACCTGCTTGGCAATCTCGTTGGCGTTAGAACCGGCAATCTGCTGTACCATACCCAGCACAGAAGGCAGGTTGTTGTTTCTCATCGAGACACTATACTGCTGACCGCCGAGTTCAATCTTGGCCACATCCTTCAGTTTCAGCGTCGTTCCGTCACCCCGGCTCTGAATGATGATGTCACCAAACTCCTCAGCCGTCTTCAGACGTCCGGTATAGCGCATGGCATACTCATAGGCCACATCCGACTCCTGACCGAACGAACCCGGAGCAGCCTCGATGTTCTGTTCAGCAAGCACACCGCTAATGTCCGAGGGCATCAGGTTGTACTGCTTCATCACGTCGGGCTTCAGCCAGATACGCATCGAGTAGGTCTTCAGACCAGGCGACTGCACGTCACCCACGCCCTGAATACGCTTGAGGGCCGGGATGATATTGATATTGTTATAGTTCGTCAGGAACTCGTCATCGTAACGACCGTCAGAGGTCAATGTGAACATCAGCACCTGCGAGGTCTGACGCTTCGTCACCGTCACACCGATTCGTGTGACCTCAGCGGGCAACAGCGCCTGTGCCTGCTGCACGCGGTTCTGCACGTTCACGGCACACATATCGGCATTCATACCCTGACGGAACAGCACACTGATCTGAGCCGAACCTGCACCAGCCGTAGAAGAGATGTAGTCCATTCCCTCCACACCGTTGATACTCTCCTCAAGCGGTGTGATGACGGAGTTCTTCACCGTCTCGGCGTCGGCACCCGGATAGCTGGTCCATACCGCAACGGTTGGAGGCGCGATATTCGGATACTGCTCAATTGGCAGCGATACCAGTCCGATAAAACCCAGTAGGACGATGAGGATAGAGATCACCGTCGACAGCACCGGGCGTTTGATAAAATTCGTAAAAGTCATATCTTAACTATTCACTTTTCACTATTCACTATTCACTTATTATTTCATCGCACCGACGATGTCACCGGCACTCATGGCCTTGGCCTGCTCATCAATCTTCTGCTGATACTTCTCTGGCGTGATGGGAACAATCTCCATACCGTCAGTCAGTTTGGTGATACCATTGGTCACATACTTGTCGCCAACCTTCAGACCTTCGGTCACGATATAGTTGTTGCCGTCGTTCTGCGGATCAACCTTGATCTCGGTGTACTTCACCTTGTTGTCCTTGTCTAAAAGATAGACGAACTTCTTGTTCTGCACCTCTGAGACACATGCCTGAGGAATCACAATGGCATCGCTGTTGCTCTTCGGAATGATAATGGCACCTGAGCCACCACTCTTCAACAGCTTCTCGGGATTGGGGAAGAGGGCGATCACCTGAATCGAACCCGTCGCGGGATCAATCACACCGCTCATCTTCGTCACCTTACCCTCGTGGGCATAGACCGTACCGTCGGCCAGCTTCAGCTGCACATTCGGCATAGCACCCATGGCAGCCTTCTGACCGCCCTCGGCCTGCGCCATTGCCAGTGCATCTTTCTCCGTCAGAGAGAAGTAGACTTCCATCGACGAGTTGTTTGACACGGTGGTCAGCACCGAAGCGGTATTCACCAGCGTACCCTTCTTATAAGGCAACGTACCTACCACACCGGCAGCGGGACTCTTCACATAGCAGAAGCTCAGCATTTCCTTGGCAGAAGCCAGACCGGCCTGAGCCTGAGAAAGAGCAGCCTTCGCACTCTCATAACTGTTCGTAGCCGACTGGAGCTCGAAGTCACCAATCACCTTATTCTCAAACAGTTTCTGGGCATTCTCATACGACAGTTTCGCAGTATTGCAGGCAGCCTGCGCTGTATTCACCTGAGCCTGTGACTGGCGCACCTGAGCCTGATAGGTGGCATTATCCAGTACGAAGAGTACCTGTCCGACGCCGACCGTCTGACCTTCCTTCACATTAATCTGGGTAATGAAACCCTGTACTTTCGGACAGATCTGCACGTCCTGCACACCCTTGATGGTAGCAGGATAAGTGGTCTGCATCTCAGTACTTGACGTACCGACAGCCAGGACCGGATACTCGTTGTCGCCAAACGTAGGACGACCACCGCCGCCACCGCACGATGCAAACAGCACTGCTGCGGCAGCAAACATCAAAAATTTGTTCTTTTTCATACTTAAAAACTATTTTGTTTAATACGTATCAAACCCAATTGCACCCCGAAAACTTCCGAGGTGCGCTGTAGTTTCCGAGGTGCAAAGGTACGAAAAATATATCAATAGATATATTCCGAGCCAGTTATTTTAACAAAGTTTATAATCGCCCCATGGTTTCACACTAAGTTAATAAAACATAACTACGTTAAACTTTGATCCGATTTTTTAACATTGTGCCAACATGTCAGCACAACCGTTTTGCCAGAAAGAACTACCTTTAACGACGAATTTAGTATAACACATTTTTCTTACTTTAATCAACAAAGATTATGAACAAATCCGACTTTGCAAACGAGTGGATTTCACTCATGTTTCGTCTCATCAAACACGCTCGTGGCTATGAGTACAAAATCACGAAGGAAGGCTTTATGAGCCGTCATCTTTTCAGTCTTGACAATCCTGCTGAGGAATTGTCGCTCCTTCATTTCATCCGCATTCTGGTCAACTGGGCCATGCTTTGCGAGTTGTCGAAAAATAAAGATGAATTCATGGACAACTGGACCATCTTGGGTGAGAAAATCCGTGACTTTGCCAACTCCGAGCGAGCCGACCACTTCAATAATTATTTCAAACCCAGAAACCGCCTCAATCATCGCAAGCCTCCGTAATGTCACGCTGGGGACAGGAACTGCTGTGACATTCGGCAGGGAATGTCACAGCAGTTCCTGTCCCCAGCGTGACATAGGTGCTGAATTCGTTGTTTCTAAATCTATGATGTTATGAACCTCAAAGACATTAAACTCAGTATATTCAAGGACCTGCAGTCCTACGAGAGCAAGGCTGTGGGGCTCGACACCGTGCTGTGGTGGATCAAGTGCGACCGGAGCGTCGAAAACAAGACAGCCCTCTATCGCAACCTCGCCAAGACAATCACCCGCGAAGAGGCCAACAAGAAGGTGAAGAACTCCATCATGCCAGCCTTTTCAGTGGCGGTGGTGTTCAATGGCAACGGCAAGCAGACCACCCATGTCACCCGCGTCACAGGCCTCTCCATCTGCGACATCGACCACATTGTAAGTGAAGAGGTAAAAGTGAATAGTGAAAAATTTGCTACCGCTATGGACGAGATGTTCCAAAAGATTGTGGCTGATCCACATACTGTTTTGGCCTATCGCACCGTCAGCGGTGAAGGCTTCCGCATCATCTTCTGCTATGCTGGAGTCACACAGAAAGCACAGAAATCACAGAAAGATCCTGCGGATGATATAATTTCTGTGGATTCTGTGGTTTCTGTGTGCGAATTCTCTCCACCGGAGAACGGGATATTGTATCGCGCAGCGTATAAGAAAGGTAATCGGTACTACGCCGATCTATGCGGCGTCAGCTACGACGGCCAATGCTCCAACATCACCCGCCTATCAGGTATCGCCCACGACCCTGAAGCCTATCTCAACTACGATGCGGAGCCCTTCCTGATTACCGACGACGAGGCAGCGGCAGCGAATACAGCGGCTGACACCGAGCGCGGTAAGCGACGGGCAGAGGACGCTGTGGGCAGTCATCATGCCGATGTCGATTCAGCCTGGACCATCATCGAGCAGATGCTCAACAAGCGAAACATCGCCTACGGTCCCGGCACCCATCATCACTATGTGATGCATGCAGCCCACCTGTTCAATCATTTCGGCACGCCGAAAGAAGATCTGCTGGAGTGGGCGGCGCAGAACTGGAACGACTACGACCAAAAGCAGCGCGAGGGCATCATCCACTGGGTCTATCAGAACCGGCAGCACGAACATGGCTGCTGGCGACTCAACAAGGGTGGTCGCCTGAAAGAGGTGTCTATGATCACCTTGCCCGACATCTGCAAGTGGCTCAGCGTCAACAAGGTGGAGATTATCTACAATCAGATTACCGACCAGACCTCCTATCTCGAGGACAATGGTGAGTGGCGTCTGATGGAAGAATCCTATATCTGCAAGTTGCGGCGTATGATGGCCACTGACACAGGCAAGCGTGTACTGAAAAACGACCTGAAGGACATGATCAACAGCGACCTGGCCCGGCGCATCCATCCCGTTCGCGACTATGTGAAACAGTTGCCTGCCTGGGATAAGAAAGATCATGTGGCAGAGCTGGCCTCCTTCGTCCATGTCGAGGCGGTACAGGAGAACCAGACGCCCGAGGAGGCGAAGGAACTGATGCAGTGGGCGCTGCATAAATGGTTGGTGGCAACAATGGCCGACTGGCTGAGCGATGATATCTGCAATGAGACCATCCTCACGTTTATCGGTCCACAGGGTGTCTGTAAGACCACGTTTTTCCGTTTCCTGCTGCCCCCACCTTTGCGTTCTTATTATTGGGAGAACTCCAGCAACTCCTTCTCGCAGAAGGATGACCAGATAGCCCTCGTCGAGAACTGTCTGGTGGAGATTGAGGAGATCGATGCGTTCAAAGACCGTGATAATGCGGAATTGAAGTCACTCTCGACCAAGATTACGCTGAAGATCCGACGGCCTTACGATAAGTTTGTGATGGTGAAGCACCGCCTGGCGGCACTCTGTGCCACGGGTAATCAGGAGCGGTTCTTGACCGACGAGACGGGTAACCGCCGTTGGCTCTGTTTCCGTGTGTCCAAAGTGGATAATCCCCGCAAGTGGGAGTTCGACTACGAACAACTCTATGCCCAGCTGCGCGATGAGTATTATGATGGCTTCCCCTACTGGTTCGAGAAACCCGAAGAAGCCCGGATGAAGCAGCAGAACGAGTATTTCCGTATCATCTCCGACGAGGAGCAGCTCATTCGCAGCCGCTTCCGCAAGCCCCGTCGTGGTGAACCCTTCAAGTTCCTGAGCTCCGCCTCCATTGCCCAGATGATCAGCTACGGCAACCGTAACATCACCTCCCGTCGTGTCTCCCTGGTCATGAAGGCCATTGGCTACCACTCCGAGCGCAACAGCAAGGGCTGCTTCTATCGTCTTTACGACATGAATCCCACCGAAGCCCAGCGCGAAATCTCCGCCCTCTTCGCCGAAGAAGTTGTAGAAGATAAGAAGGAAGAACCTACTCAGGCTGAAATACCTTTCGAATCAGGTAACGATGGCTTACCGTTCTAAATTCTTGACTTCTAACATCTTACATCATCCATCCGACTTCACGAATGTAACGAGTGTAACGAGTTTTTCAACCTTTCATATAAATAAATCAATTTACCTCCACCTAAATGTATTTCTTTTATAAAAGTTACAGAATCTCGTTACACTCATTACACAAATATAACTAGTTATATTTGACTTCTAATCAAGAAAATGTTATGGAAACAAGATATCGTTATATGAGCAAAGGCGAACTCGCCCACCTTGCTGGGGTAAGCTATAGTACATTCTATCGATTCCTCAAATCTCGTCGATCTATCCTCGAGTCCATGGGAGTCAGTCTATATCTCAAGAAACTCCCTCCTCATGTTGTCAAATACCTCTCAGAAGAATATTGTATTGATCTTTAATGTCACACAGAAAGCACAGAAATCACAGAAATATTATTTGCATGCAAATACTGGATTAGGCAGCCTTTCTGTGATTTCCGTGATTTCTGTGTGACCTTCTAAATTTTCCGTGAGACCTAATTAATTACGCGATCTATTGACATCAGAATGTTGTCTGTGTTGAAGTTTACAAGAAGACCAACCTTCTTATTCATAAGCCGGAGATAAGTAAGAAGTTGTTTCGCAAACACCTTCTTCATTTCCTCTACTGATTTAAGCTCTACGATGACCTGATCCTCCACAAGGAGGTCTAATCGTAGTTCTGTCTTCAACTCATTACCTTTATAGATAATGGGAACCTGCTTCTGCCTTTCGACCTTCAAACCTCTTTGTTGAAGTTCAAAAACTAGTGCTTCTTCATACACCGACTCCAATAGACCTGGTCCAAGTGCTTTATAAACATCATAGATGGCACCCCTAATTTTGTAAGTTAACTGGTTTTCTGTCATTGCAACTAAGAATTTTGCCTGCAAAATTACAAAATTTCTGTGATTTCTCAAATAATCTCACACAGAAACCACAGAAAACACAGAAATATTATTTGCATGCAAATACTGGATTAGGCAGCCTTTCTGTGATTTCCGTGATTTCTGTGTGACTTTTAAAAAAATCTGTGCGAGTATCTCGTCAAATCTTGTCAGTGCGCCCCTCAGAAATAGTAACTTTGTATCTGGAAAGCGATCCAAACACTCCCCCGTCACTTTCGAGTGATCGAGACTATCCGAATGACTCATTCAGATTATCTGAACACGTCATTGAGATTATCTCTTAGGGGGGTAAAGGATTATCCGAACAACTCATTCCGACTATCCGGATAAGTAATTCAAATAATGTTTAACTAAAAGTTCTTTTTTAAAAGTATGTCTCAAAAGTACATTAAATCCCAAAACAAGAACAGCCACAGCGAGGCTTTCGGTAAGTACTTCGCAACGGCAGTCTACGACAACCACTTCATCGGTACTGAGGAACTCTCCGACTTCATCCAGCGCCAGGCCTCTGTCAAGAAGTCCGACATCAAGGCCGTCCTTCAGGAACTCGGCGAAGCCTTCAAGCACTTCTTCAAACTCGGCCAGAAGATCAAGCTCGATGGCATCGGCATCTTCAAGGTAGGCTTCTCCAGCATCGGCGTCGTAAAACTCGAGGACTGTGGTGCCCAGACCATCACCACCCGCCGCGTCCTCTTCCAGCCCGAGACCACTCGTGTCATCGTTGGTCAGCAAAAGATGAATGACGGTTCTGTCAAGCAGAAGTATGTCAACGCCATCACCATGCTGAAGGACGTCATCTTCGAAGAGACCCACGACAACGCCATGAACGTCGAGAGTGGCTCCAGCAACTCAGGTTCTTCGAACTCTGGCAACAGTGGTTCTAACGGCTCAAACAGCGGTAACGCTGGAGAGCAGGGAGGTAACTCAGGTTCCAACAGCGGTAACGCTGGCGATCAGTCTGGTTCGCAGAGTGGCAATCAGGGCAGCAATGAGCCCGAGACCGTGACCGCTCCTCAGATCACCGGTACCACTCCCTTCGAGGAGTCCACGACCGTAACGATCCAAGGTCCCCAGGGCGCATCCCTCTACTACACCATCGATGGCTCGACGCCTTCAGCCGAGAGTACCGCCTACTCTGAGCCCATCGTCCTGACCGACACCGCCACAATCCGTGCCATTGCCATCCTCAACGAAGTCTCGTCATCCGTCTCTTCCATGACCTTTACCAAGGGCACTGCCGACAGCGGCGACGGCATCGACAAGGATTAACTGATGTATGATGGAAGAAGGTAGATGGAAGATGTGTCCTGGGTGTAGCAAAGGCTACTCTGATGCATAATAACAATAACAACTTCCAAAACACAGCCTTGAATGCTGCCTGTACATCTTACTTCTTACCTCTTCCATCATCCTTCTCATGCGCAGCCGAAAGAAACCCAAGCCGTGTCCCGGCTTACCAAAACCCAAAACTTTTTGGCGGTTTCTGCAAAAAGTTTTTTAAGCCCCTGCCCTGGAGAGGGTTGAGGGGTTTGGGGAGAAGGTTGAAGCCCATTCTTATGAAGAAGGGGTTGGGGTTGATGGAGGTTTTACAGGTCTCCCTGCATTACAGCCGTCCCTCTCTGGGACTCTAAACTTTGGTTCTTTCTCTGCGCCAGAGAAACGAACAATTAAATGAATTTAAACTTAAACTAGACTTAACTATTTATGATTAAAGTAAACTGGACCAACGTAGCAAAAGTCCTAAAATTCATCGCTACAGTGATAACCTCAGTCCTCGGCACGATAGCCGTTCAGAGTTGCGTATAAATTTAAAAATATGAGTCGTCTTATCAATCTTATAGTGCTCCATTGCAGTGCTTCCCGCAGCAACAAGCGTTTCACGCTCGATATGCTCCGTGCCTGTCATAACGCCAGGTTCCACAACAAGGGCATTGGCTACCATTACTACATTGAGCGTGATGGCCAGGTCTATCAAACCCGCGACGAAGAAGAGATTGGCATGCATGCCCGCCATTACAACGCCCACTCAATAGGCATCTGCTATGAAGGAGGCTTGGATGAGAAAGGTCGCACTGCCGATACCAGAACACCTGAGCAGCGTGCAGCCATCATCGCCCTGTTACGATCTCTCAAGGTCGATTACCCTGATGCCGCCATCATGGGCCATCGTGAACTTGAAGGCGTCCACAAAGATTGTCCCTCTTTCGACTGCCAGGAATATCGCGATTACTTCGAGCAACTCGGTTACCCTACCAACTAAATTTCTGTGCTTTCTGTGATTTCTGTGTGACTAACAAAAACTTCTGTGTGATATGAACCGCATCCGTTTTCCACCAATACCTAAGATATTCGTTCTTTGTACTAACTTCTTTTCTACTCTTGTCTTAATCTGATTCGATTTTTGTTCTGCTGCCTTGGCCCGCTGCGAAGCGCGCCAAGGTTTTTCAATGTCACACTGGGGACAGGAACTGCTGTGACATTTCCACTGGATGTCACACTGGTTCCTGTCCCCAGCGTGACATCATTGGCTCACATGTCAGATAGAAATAACCATCATGCATATCCTGCATGGTGACTGTATCATTTCCCTCCTCATTAATCAGGTTCACCATCGAATCAGCCAGTTCATCGGTGTTGAGATGCATCTTATTTTCAATCACAGACGCAGTCAAGAAAAGGTCAGCCTCCCCTTTATAGCTCATCGTCACGTCACTGTCCCCATTAATACTATCGTCCAACTCGAAGCAGTCAGGATATTCCAATTTGAGGAGCCCGTCGCCAACGTTAACTTCATACAGTATATTCCACCTAATAGCATTATCAGTCGGACACTTCGGTATATAATCATAATGGTCATCATCGTTATCATTACAAAGATAAATCACGCCCACGACAACGCCTATTATCAAGATGCCAAACAAAATCTTCTTCATATCCTCAATTATTATAACACATTCGCGTTTGCGGAGCAGAGGTACGCATGGCGAGGGTGATGGCCTCACCTACTAAAGCCCAGTTTGCCAACAGATAATGGCTTTTGCTAAACCAAGTAACCGTACTTCCTGCTATTTCCGCAGTCTTCAACAATTGCCGCCTATATGCCATATCATCGAGGCTGGTTGCACAGCCAATAGTAAAGGCCGTACCAGACGGACTAAGATTAAACAGGATTGGACCTGCATCTATATCGAATCCCATCAAACAAGTCGTATTGTGGTATTCTTTAATGCCATCAATGATTACGCTTTGTTTAAAGTATTTTTTCAGACATTCATACTGCTCCTTGGCGAACTCTGGATCTATCAGCGACAGATAATAACAGTTCAAGGCTGAATACGAGCCCCTAACAGGCATTACTATTTGCCCATTATCTTCTAACAAAATCGATGCCACCAAGCCCGATTCCTTGTCTGTCCATTCTTTCCTGGCCCTATCAATCCACATCTTTACCGTCGTTGAATATTTCCCGTCATACTGGCACGAGTAATTATGCAGAGCCACAATCGCCACCAGCATATCAGGGATATAGATATAGCCATCTGGATAAGTTGGCAGATTCAAATATGGACTTTGGCGTAGCCTGCGATTCATAGCCTTACACAGCGAATGATAGATATCGTCATACTTATTGTCACCACCTATCTGCTTAAATCTACTGATCATCCATGCGATATGACTGTAATAAGAAATGTGGCTCATATTACCATAGATTCCCTCCATCGGATCCTCCTTCCAACTAAAAGCATCATACTCACGGATCTCTGGCGACAAGGCGATATCAATGATTTTCCTAATATATTTGATGGACAACTCCTTGTTCTGAGGATAAAGGATGGCGATATTTGCCAAAGCTGCAGTAGTCATAGAACAGGAGTATAAAGCCCACTCTCCCTGAAACTGCGCTCCGATGCCATTTGTCATTTCATCAAGCAACTCCTGCGGTGATGTTGCCACCTTTGATGTCAGGTAGTTTGCCCGATGGATTATGTCTTTTCTTTCTGCATCAAAAGATCCGTGGTTACTGGTTGCGCATTTCACCCAACAAGCCTTGAATGCCGCAAGGATGAGGATAAATAGAATTATTATTATCATCCGTTTCTTGGTTTTAGGAGTAAATCTTGTCATAACACAAATAAATCAGACCAAAATAGATTAAAACAGGAACAACAACACAAATGATGACAGAACTAACATAGTAATTCCATCCGATTACCTTAAACCATAATAGAAACTTGACAGAATTATCAAAAGCCCTCTCGCACCAAGCCCGAAATCCATGTCGATTATAATAGATAATACATACCCAGAGAACACACCATAATACTGTAAAAACAGGTATTGACACATACCTTACACAACCTAATGATATGATTTCTTCTTCTGTATATGACGGATATTGTATAATCGTACCAAATATAGTGTCCAGCATCCTGCTCCAAGTGATAGGTATTACGAAATAATATACAAAGATGTTCATCTCCTTATAAGTAATTCCGACTAACTTCGCCAGAAGTAATAGTATTACCGCCACCAGTCCGAAAACAAGATAGACCGGCGAAAGGATAATAAGCCATTTATTGGCTTTTGCCCATTCACCAAAGGAATCATAATTCTCTGGATCCGCCTTTTGTTTCAGTTCTTTTTCTATCATTGTCATTCTGTCTATTCAGAATCATCTTCTGGAGTTGCGTCTTTTGTAATAGTATCTCGTGAGATAATTCGCTCCGGATTGGAGATTATGGGGTCATCCTCATTCAGATTCCATGTAATATCCGGCTCAGGTTCGGGTCCTGGTTCTGGCTCTTTATGAAGCCAAAAATTAGGAGAGATAAATCCCCGAGGTATATCATCATGAAGTTTTGACATCTCTCTATCATCTTCAATTTCAACTTCTCCTTGCAATGAGCCATCAAAACCCCTTAGCCAGTTCTTAAACCTTTCCCATAATCCGGGTGTCTTATCCCCTACAAGGAAATTTGGAACTGGGAGTCCCAATAACGGTGGTAGATGTCTCCTGTAATTATCCTCTTCTTCCATGGCCTCACGGTTGCATGAAAGATGTTCCAATACTTCAGTAGCATATGAATCTGCCTGGATTTCTTTTCCTTCAGATGCTTTCTTTTTCAGCTCTTCAAGTATATATTGAGACTCGACCTCACACAAAGGACAAGTTCCAAGACAATCTCCTTCATGATGGCATTCGCGAGGCTTGTATGGTATTCCATTTGCCACAGCCATCCTTCGACGAATCTCTTTTAGAAAATCACATTTTTCCTTGCCAGTCATAGTTCATTGCTATTTAATTTATCTATCATCCTCTCAGTTGTTTCATTGTCAAGTCCAATAGATTCACTCCTTTTTGTATGGAGATTGCGTTTCGGAACACTGATCCACGTCCCAGCCTCTATACTCCAAGTTATCTCACCAGGCTCTGGACACCCTTCTGTTTCGATTTCAGAAGATCTAAAGGAACTTAGCCATTTTGAGAATCTTCCCCAAAGTCCCTTCTTTTTCAATAATTTTTCATTTTTCAATCGAAAACGTATTTCATTTTCTTCCAATTCATAATCTGAAACGACATCCTCTCTTGGTTCTGTTGAAGTAATATCATCTAATAGGAAGTCTTTATCATTACCATCGTCTTCATCAAACACTTCAGTATCATTCTCTGAGATAATCATCAACAAATCAATGGCTTCTTCGTCGATTTTTATAGAATTACCTTCTCGTTCTTTCTTTTTTATTTCTGAAAGTAAATAAGCAGCTTCCGCCTCGCATAAAGGACAAGTTCCAAGACAATCACCCTCATGATGGCAGTCCCGAGGTTTGTATGGCATTCCATTTTCTGCAGCCATCTTACATCGAATTTCCTTTAGGAATTCACATTTCTCCTTTCCCGTCATAATTTCGGTGTTTTATAAGTGAACAAATCGAATCTTCTTATCCCCATTTGAAACAATAGCTCTTTACTTACCTCTTGTGCGTATTTGCTATTATATTCTGGTATCAAGGGAATTCTACATATGATACGGTCTGACAGGCCCTCGTCAATAAGCCATTTCAGGTTTGACTTAACCAGCTCGTTGCTTTTCCCTGTATATTGTTGGTAGACGTTGGGATTCATATCCTTTATATCTACTATATACTCATTTATATATGGCTGTAATTCTTGAAGGTTTTCTTTTGGGACATTAAGAGATGTCTCAATGGCTATATTCCATCTTTTGGCTCCCAATTCAAGGATTTCTTTAATGAACCCACTTTTTAGTAAAGGCTCTCCACCACCAAATGTGACTCCACCTTTGGTCGCGATATAGTAAAGTTCATCCTTTGCTATCTCATGCATTACCTCTTCAGGAGACATTTCCTTAACCCATGTTTTTGGTCCCAAGCATTTTGGATTTAAACAATACTTGCATGACAGACAACAACCGTGAAATGCCACCAACGTTCTTATTCCATGGCCATCGGTTCCCATCCTGAGCCTGCTAATTCCGATTATCGATACTCTATTTGTTTCCATCTCACCTACAATTTACCATAAGTCATCCCCCCGACTAATATGTACTTTAACTGTTATGCCATTTCTTCACCTTCTCCACCTCAGGAAAACCATTTGATCCATATCGCATAACCGAGTAAAAATATTACAGATAGAACTCCCCACCTCCAAAACATCTCATATAGATAGCATACAACCCAATAATAACGCCATGAATGGTAAAATTGTGCAGGCATATCTATTGGCATGTCTCTTATCATAAATTCCATAGGCCCAAGGATGTCATTATAAAACAGAGTATACACTCCAGTCAACACTAACAACCCTACAACAACATTCTTTACCCAAATTGGTTTCCCTTTCAAAAGTATTGCGACAACCACTATAGGTGGAAGCATACGCAAGAACAATGACATCGGAACATGAAATATCGATATCATAACTAGAAAGAGATAGACAACTATCACCACAGCCCAAATACAGCCACTCTTAGTATTCATTTTCATATAACTTCTTGATTTAGCGTTTTTGCATTTGTGTTTTTTTGCATATTGTCTGGCCCTTGCCCACATCTTTTCAAAATCTGATGCATTTACGATATTTACACCTCCATGCTTTTCGACTGTACCAAGTATGAATCCTTCGATAAAATCACGCTGCCCTTGTATTTCTTCCGTATTGTAAACGTTACCCGTAATATTAGAATCATATCCACCAAATCGAATATCACGAAAGATCTTTTCACCCTTCAATTCAAAAGCGATGGCACCATCCTCTGCATACATGCAAAGATAATATGGCAGGTCCCGTTCCATCATTTGCTGTACATAGGAAACGATATGTTTCCTAAATTCCCTGTCATACAACTTTCCAAAATCTTCAAAATCATCCATCATAATACGAAGTGAATCACTTATATCCTATTAAAATTATCACCTATTTGATTCCAATATATCCGCGAGAAGGAATGACCGTTCACCTTCATGATTCTGCTCACTTTGAAAGTCCGATCCTCTCCCATATCCTCACGAAAAGCCTGAATATAGCCCCCACCATAGTACTGAGAATAAACGATATTTGAGATCCTGCACGTAAACACGCTCCCACTTCGAGTGTCATAACTGCTAAAAATAATTCGGTGGCAAAGATACAAACTTGCATCATTGCCACCAAACAATTTTGCCCCACAAGGCTTGTGGAAAATGAATTTTTTAAAAAAACAATTCGATTATTTGCGAATTCCATTTTTTATATTTATCTTTGCACCCAGAAACAATAAAAGCGGCATGGAAGTAACGTTCAACGAAGATTATCTGAAGAGACTCTACACTGATGGCGAGACTGGAATAAAGAAACTCAGATTCCAACCTCAGATAGTCAGAGGATACCAAAAGGCCGTTAAATATTTGATACAGGCCAAGCGTAAGGAAGACCTATTTCCCTTCAAGTCGTTACACTTTGAGGCTCTACATGGTGACAAAGAAGGACGATACTCTGTAAAGGCCAATGACCAATATCGGGTTGAATTCACGTTGACAGAAACTGAAGACGTACCTATAGTCACAATATGCAACATCATGGAATTATCAAATCATTATAAATAAAAAGAGGATATGGATACGAAAAAGACCACTCAGGAAAAAGAAATTGCCAACGATATGACGTCATCAATGTTGATACACCCTGGAGAGATGATCAAGGACGAAATCATTGCCCGTGGAATCACTCAGAAAGAACTCGCCAAACAGATGGGTGTGTCCTATACAGTATTCAACGAAATACTCAATGGCAAACGCCCTGTGACGACAGAATACGCACTATTACTGGAGGCCGCTTTGGGCACAAATGCCTCCATATGGATTGGACTGCAGGCAGATTACAACATGCAGAAGGCCAAACAAGACAAATCGTTTATGAAGCGCCTCGAAAAGATCAGGAAAATTGCAGCTATTTTCTGATAAATTGTAACTCAACGGCAAACGTCCTGTGACAATAGGTTTTTCTGGCCAATACGTTCTTATTCCCAGATCACCAAGTTACGAGGCAGCGAGATCTTTTTTGCTTCCCCACGAAGTCCATCAATATAGTAGCTCTTCGCCATATAATCATCAAATTGACCCACAAATGCACCTCTAATTCGAGCGCACTTCTCATTGATGGAGTTGAGCAGTGGATTGGTCACATCTTCGATGCTCTGCAAGGCTCTGTCTGTCAATCCCCAGGGCCTTACCTTATTATATATACTAGCCAACTCCTGTCGATAATCAGGCAGATCCTTAAAAACGATTCCCTCCGGATGTTGCAGGAATAGCAGATATACCGCCTTCACCAGCGGCTCCATGTGAACCTCTTTCCGCTCGTCGCCAAGAAAGATCCTATAGTTCCTGCTAATAACCAACTTCTTCAGAGGTTGGCTAATACGAAAACTTGATACAATCTCTGCCTCGCTCATGCCAAGCTCCTTGAGCATTCGTACTTTCTCCTTCACTTCTGCTATAAGGATTGAGCGATGTAACTGCTTCAACTCCTCATTCTCTTTGTTTTTCATGTCCGTCATAGTTTTTGTGTTGTTAGGTTAATCTTTAGTTTGAACTCGATGCTAAACAGTAACGAGTTCTTCCGAGAACACCTGCTTCTTGATAAGTCGAAGCAGGTATTCTACAGCCTTTGGAGCCTTCTCGCGAGCTGTTGCCAACTTCTGGGCAAAATCTTCCTCAGCGATGTCCGAATTGAAGTCATCCACCAACTCCCGAGGATCGTCAGACGTCTTCACAAGCCCCAATCCTTTCCGCTTCATCAGATAGCGAAGCGACAGGATGCCTTTGTCGTACTTCGGTTTGGCCTTGATGAGCTCTTGCATCAGGTTCAGGCCATTGTCGCCAATATGCAACTCGTTAAGCATGGCAATCATGTAGAGCACCTTGCAGTCTGGCGTTGACATGTCGAAGACATCACCCATCAGCACATTCACAGCATCTGCTTCCTCGTAGCGTTCGAGTTTGGCCAGACAACGAGACTTCACATAGAGAGCCTCCTGACATTGGTGCTGAGCCAGCACACTATTCGCGTATGCCAAAGCCTGCTCATACTTACCAACATAGAGACTAAGAAGAGCCACTAAGAACTTCGGAGCCCAATGGTCTGACTCTATCAACTCAGCAGGAACATCCTTGATACAGCCAAAGAGATCGTCATCGCAGATAACGGTATCAAGGAATCGCTTTGCCTGCTGCATCGCCTCTTTGATATCTCCATCAGCAGCTTTCTTCTGCACTAACAATAAGTACTGCTTGGCAGCCTCATCATAGTCGTGATGATTGAGCAACTGATACACAGCCTTTCCGCTCTCAATCTCGCTGTTGATGACCTTCTCATCGTTGTAGCCGTTGGCATACGACAACACCTCACGGCTCGTATGTGCATACTGAGGAATGATTGGGCGTGAGAGGAACAATCCACCCAACGAACGTACACGACTCAGAGCCACATAGAGCTGGCCAGCTGCAAACATACCTCTGCTCAGATCAAGGTAGAGCTTGTCGAAAGTCATGCCCTGGCTCTTATGCACTGTGATGGCCCACGCCAGTCGAAGCGGATACTGGGTAAAGGTTCCCATCAGTTCCTTCTTCATCTTGCGTTCCTCCTTATCGTACTCGTAACTGTACGACTCCCAAGAGCAGTTTGGTACCACATAGGTAGCTCCAGTGTCAGTAGTCACCTTTATCTCGTCCTTCGATAGCTTGGTCACAGTACCAATGGTACCATTTACCCAACGCTTTTGCTGGTCGTTGCGAGTGAACATCACCTGAGCACCCACTTTCAGTTTCATGGTCTTATCCACAGGGAAGCGTTTCTCCTCAAACTTTCCCGTCACCGTTCCCTCGTAGGTGTACTCTTCAGCCTCAATCTCAGCCAATCGCTTCTGATTGATGTCATCAGCAGTTCTATTGAGAGAGGCCAGCGTGATCACAGCCCCATCCTCCTTTGTAGGCTGGCAGACACGCTCGTTCAAGTGCATCAGGATCTCTGGAGTCGTCTTGTTCAGACGAACGCTCTCAAGGGTTTTGAGGAATGCCTCATCTTCCTGACGATACACCTTCTGGAACTCGATCTTCACCATTCGCATGCGCTTGATGACGTCTGCCTTGTAGAAGAAACAATCATCCGCATGATAGAGGTCGCGCATCAGATCACTTTCAGCACCCTTCTTCAATACTGGTGGCAACTGGAACATGTCGCCCACGAAAATCACCTGCTTGCCACCGAATGGCAAAGAAGAACGTAGCGTTTTACGCATCGTATAGTCGATGGCATCAATGATGTCGCAACGAACCATCGAAACCTCATCTATAATAATGGTGTCCGTATGGATCAGCGTCAGGATTTTTGCTTCGCTCATCTTGCCCATCGTGCCTGTTGTACAGACATCCATAGGAAGGCCAAAGAAGGAGTGGATAGTGTCACCACCTGCCAAGATTGCAGCCACACCCGTTGGGGCCAGTGTGATAAACTGCTTATCCACCATCTTCTGCACATTGCGCAAGAAGGTTGTCTTACCTGTTCCTGCACGCCCTGTCAGGAAGAAACTGCTGTTTGTGTTAGCAATCAGCTCGTATGCGAGCACTTGCTGCTTGTTCTGTGTATCGATCATGTTTTCCATAATTATTTCTGTTCTAGTTTAGGAAGAATTTGGGTTAAACGCGTGTTGAAGTCTGGGTCAAGGAAACTCTTGTAGCATCCATTGATCAGTTCAGAGGCCTGCGCTGCAATCTGCTCTGCTGGCGTGCAGATTCGCTGAGTTTTCATCACACCTGTCAGATAGTCCTTCACCATCTGTTCCGACTCTTGACGGATAAACTCCTCATTGCGGAACACCTTGTCGAAGTCGCGCTTCTGAATCAGTTCCATCTTTTGGCCATTGAAGGCATAGAGTTCGATACTGTCGATGTAAGTCCAACTATGATACAGTCCTACCTTCTCCAGAATGACGATACGATCGCAGAAGCGGATGCCTCGATAGTAACGATGTCCATTACCACTTTCGTACTCGTCACAGATGAACATCTTCTGACTATCATCCCAGACGGGAATATGAACACGCGGATTGCCAAAGGATGGCAGAATGCTGTCAAACAGGTTCTTGTTGATTGCCTTTGTTAATGTTGCCATTGTCTTGTAGTTTTTAATGGTTTAACTTCGTGTTGTCTATGTCGCAGGCAGTCGCCCTAGGCTAACTGCTTTTGTTGGGTTTCCTCAATCATATTGCGTGCAAAAGAGTAAGTCTCTTGTTCGCTGACATGCGCCCCTTGGATCTTAAGTTGTCCTTCTAGGAAATTCTTGAGCATCAGGATGCTCTGCTCCTTGGCGAACTGCTCGTTGAAGATGCGATAGTCATAGCCTCCCCAGTACTTCTGTGCTATAAGGTTTGCCTTCTGTCCATCAAAACAATATAGTTTGATGCCATTTAAGAAGGTGTGTATATACCCTTGTCCAAGGTCATAGTAAACTATCAGCCTGTTCGAGAGACGGATGGCTCTATAGTACATATTACCTGCAGCACTGGTGTATCCCATTGTCAAGAACACGTTCTTGGCAGCATTGTAGGTTATTGACTCGCCCGAGAGGGCTGGAAGGTTCTTCGCTACGATTGTCTGAAGTGCAGTGTTATTCATACTACTTCTAGATTTAAAGGTTCCACCACAATTATCTTGTCTCAACTCTGGGGTGGTTTCAGAAATTGGACCAACTATCTCATAGTAGAATGGAGATCACAAAAGATTCATTGTATCAGCTATAACATCCAACTCTGCTTCCCTTGCAAGTTCTTCCATATACATTTCATCGGCAATCACATCCAATTCTGACTCCATGGATAATTCCTCTAAATACATCGCATCAGCAATGTCATCCAGTTCAGCTTCCATAGCAAGTTCTTCCAAGTACATTGCATCTGCAATAACATCCTCTTCTGCCTGACATGCAATGTCCTCCAAGAACATAGCGTCTGAAAGGTTATTCACTAAGGCCTGAGCCCCTACTGCTTTCGTTGAAATCTGAGTCTTCATAATATTACTCATTTTCGTTCCCACCAATATGCTGCTTGCAGCGCCAATCTCGAGGTGGTGTCGATGATTGACGCTGCAAAGTTAAGACGATTTCCGCAATCTTGCAAGAAAAACAACCTTGTGAACGGTTCCGTTCTACTTGGAACCGTTTTCTTTCTCTAAAGACTGTAATTTCGTGGCAAAATAAGGGTATTGTTCTTTTGTTTTAGGATTAATATTTAGTTCCTCATTAATAATAACGACCTTCTTTCCTACTAGTCCTTTGGCTTTATCAGATAGGCATATAGATAATTCATGCCCTACTCTTTTACTTCTTATAAGGCATAAAGATGTATTATCCTTTATGCTTTCTACGAACCCAATAGTTTTGCACATTTTTCTATTTTCATTTATATTTTGATGACACTTGATATAATTATTTAGCCATAAAACTATTTCACAAATCTGTAAAGCTAAACTAAATAAGATATCTTTGGGTTTTGTTGCTACGTTATTATTTACATATTCATGGGACAGATAATTAGTGAGATTTTGAACTGAAAACATCAAATCTTTAATATGCCTTGGAACTATTTTCTCGTTATTGCTTCCATATCGGATTCCGACAACATCTGCATTTCGGCCAGATAAATATTGCACACATTGGTTAATGTTTACATTACCTTCTATTAAATCCACACATTCATCTGGTATAATTTGCCATTCATTAGCTTTCTTATAAAAACTTTCTAATATTTTCCTCAAAGAATTGAAACTTTCATCATAATTGAACTTAGGGTTTGCAGCAGGGAAATGCATCACTTCCATTATATCTAATATATTTTCGCAAGCCTTAGAGTTAACTTGATTTAAAACATCAACGGTATCTTTATATAGTTCCTTTACCCGATATCTTGAATAGCCATCAACTTTTTCTTTCAAATCTTCAATCAACTGATCCTGCCCCTTAACTTTTATAATTCCTCTTTCTTCTTCAGCTTTGCCTTTCTTGTAAAATTCACCTATCAACTCCTTAAAAGTATCATTATCCAACAAGTCTGGCTGACGAGTTAAAACAAAATAAGGGATGCTTTTTTTCATTTTCAATCCCTCAATTTGTTTTATTGCTTCGTATAGACCTTTGAGATTTGCCGTTTCGTTTTCAGATTCATTGTAGGCTTTTGCATCTAGAATAACCGCATCCCAGGGTCTTTCATCTTTTAGGAGCAAATCCATACCTTCTTTTCTTGTCTTGAAAGGTGTAATATGAATCTGATGCTTCACTTCACACAATTGGATGAATGGTTTACCTCTGGTATCCCATTCATCATCTATCCAAATAACATTATATCCCATACTTCTATCATTTTATTGGTAAACAAATTCTGACCACAGTCCACCCATCTTCCATAAAGATGTCATAATCCCCACCATAATATTCTACGAACGACTTGACATAATTACCTCCCAGCCCAGTCCCTGCAGTTTTACCAGCTTTCTCTCCCTTTATACCATAACGCATTTTGTTCATACCTTCTGGCAGAGGATCGCCATTGTTGCGAAAATCTATCTGATACATACCAGATTCAGCATCTATTGATGCATTGATTTGTACCACATAGTCTTTCTTGTTGGGATTGGTAAAGCCGTGCCTTTTTGCATTATTAAGTATATTATTAACCAATCTTTGGAAGTCATTTGGAGCAACATATATTGGTGGCATATACATATTTGCATTAGAAGAAATGCCATTGTCACGTCCAATAACAGAAGACACTGTAAAAGGAACTTCCGACTCTGCTTGCTGCTTCATGTCTTCCTCTATCATCTGATCGTTGATGGCATCCAATTCTGCCTGTCGCTTCATGTCTTCCTCCATCATCTGGTCATTAATGGCTGCTAATTCAGCCTGCCGCTTCATGTCTTCCTCCATCATCTGATCGTTAATGGCATCCAACTCAGCCTGCCGCTTCATGTCTTCCTCCATCATCTGATCGTTAATGGCATCCAGTTCTGCCTGCCGCTTCATGTCTTCCTCCATCATCTGATCGTTAATGGCATCCAGTTCTGCCTGCCGCTTCATGTCTTCCTCCATCATCTGATCAGCAATGGCTGCTAATTCAGCCTGCTCCTTCTTCTGCCGTTTCCTATTGTATCTTTTTATTGACGGCAAATCACAGGTATATTGTATCTTATATGAATCTTTCGTATGACGTTTCTCTAAAGCTGACAAAAACTCTGTCATATTGAAAGCCTCTGGATCGCCGAATTGTTCCTCTTTACTCAAATTATCAAGCAATGTCGATAATTCTCCCAAAGATGAACGGAAATTATCGAGCAGACTTTCCATTTGTTGGAAGATGTCCTTTTCTGTATCTCTATTATCAAGATAATATCGCATTAGATCTTCGATATTACCTAATTCGAAGATATATTGCCCCATATCATGCTTACGCATTCTAACCTCGTTAATATATTCAGTCTTCTTGGCAGCGAGCAACTCTTCTTGTTTCTTATAAGACTCTTTTTCGTTATCCAAGCGCTGAACTTCATCATAAATAACACGCTGATCCGTGGGAACAAGTATATCATTTAGATGACCATATTCCCCATAAATACCGAATTCTTTATACGCAAGTATTTGTCTATAAACGATAGGCATCCTTAATATGGAAAGGAGCGATAATGCATCAATATCTTTATTGGGATATAAAACATGTACATGCCCTACCCATAAGCCTTCTACAACAATCGGTTTCCCTGTAGCACGATATAGAGCTGATACAACCCTTTCATCTTCAAGACTAATTATAACTGCATCTCTATTTCCATCCAAATAAGTGCATGCCCTATATTGTTGAATACGGAAATCGTCATCTGTTCTACCAAGACTTACTAATAAATATTGGCCTGAACTACTAAAATCTTTTATAGACTTATCTTGAGGATTATTGGGACAATTTGCTTTATCAAGAGTGTCAATTTCCAATGCACCTTGGTAAGTTACGGACAAATCCTTATTTTTTACCCAAGGAGTGTCTATGGGTAAATCAAACTTAACATCACGAACTCGCTCTGTTACCAATTGGCAAAGAGAAGATAAAGGAACAGGATGTTCATTTTCAGAAGGTCTTTCTATCACATATACTTGTGGTATCATCATTTGTTCATCCAAATCTGATGTAGATACTTCAACCATCTTGCGTAATCCTGTTTTAGTGTCGCATCCATGATTCTGTAGCATTGCATTGAAAGCATTCAAATCAAGAATTTTACTGAAATTCGTTTTCTTTGTTTCCTTGAATGCATACCTTGCATCAATCATAGACGATACGCCTTCATTCCTACCTTTTTCCACAATTAGCAGTGAATAATCACGCGTATTTGCATTGGAGCTCATGACATGAGGAAGTTGAATGATTTCCACGATGGAACCATCGTCAATTAAGCGGTGTCTAAACTCATAATGAATGTCACGAACAGGATTAAGCACCTTGTTCATGTTCCCTTTATCATCTTTTGTAAAGAAATCCAAGTTATGGGGATACATAGACCACAACAGGTTGTTTGGACAAAGTAGAATCATTCTTCCTCCATCTTTAAGATGGTCATATGCACTAATAAGTATTCTGGTTCTTTTATCCTCCTTGCCCATATCATTGGGGGTGTCTTCATCAAGTACCCCATACAGATAAGAAACGACGAAATCATATGAAGAGGGAAGAACTCCATCTTCAAGGATTTCTACATCAGCATTATTTGCTAAAATGGCAAGTTGCATCCATGCATTTTTGTCATCGCAATAGAACTTGCAACCTTTGAAAAAATTAATGAACTGTGCAAAACCTGCACACGGATTGAAGATCTTCGATCCAACAGAAATGCCAGCACGACTATCAATGAGTTCTAAAACTTCATCAGGGACAACAAGTGAATCCTTCCCATCATGACGGCTCACCCATTTCAAGTCTTCATCACATGGCGTTTTAATAATATAATTCACCAAATCCTTGAAATGCGCTTTAAGGAAAGCCTCATCTTCCTCTGTATAGACATTCTTATCATAGATGTCAGGGAGGAGTTGACCAAGGATTTCTCTATCTGCATCTTCACCTGCAACCTCGGCATAGAAATGACCAAGCAACTGCTCATTTACTTTCAGATACTTAATCCATCTCTCTGTATGAGGACCTTCTGCCCAAAAGCCCATTTCAGACAATGACTCATACTCTTCCTTAGCATCTTTTGCTATCTGACTTTCCTTACCCACCTTAGTGCGATAAAGATCTACGAGGTTCATTACTCTCTGGGTGTCTGCATTCTGTACGTTCTGCATAGCTTCTTGTGTTTTTGTTGTTAGTACTCTATTTCAGGCATTTGTGTCCCAAATGCGCTGCAAAGGTACAACCTATTTTTGATTGCTGCAAGGAAATCATCATTACGAACGGTTCCGTTCTCCGTGGAACTGATTATGGATAATGTTGTAGGTACTTTATAGGAACTCAGTCTTGTCATATTCATACACTTTTTGGTAGTGCAAAAAGACACATTAATCATAATGCTACAATCGAGATAATCACCTCCCAATATCAACCTTTGTTCCTACCCAAATCCAATGACCAGCGCTCGTATTGCCCTCGCGAATCAATACACCCTTCTTTTGCAGGTCAGCAAGGTCACGTTCAACAGTTCGCTTAGCTACCGACAGAACTACCGTCATTTGTTGCGTCGATATAAAGGAATTCTTTAGTATCAATTCGCGTATTTTCTTCTGTCTTTCAGACAGTTGCACTACCGACAAGTTACCGACAGAACTACCGACAGAACTACCGACATTACTGGTGACATCACTAGTGACATTCATCATCTGCATGAACTTGGTTCGCCGTATTGTCACCCTCACTCCTCCACAGAAGTTCTCTACTGTAGGCATAGGAATTCCTACAGGTTCAAATCCATCTTGAATTTTCTGGTAGCCACGTCCCCAAGTATCGATAAAACCTGCCTTGAAGAATGCATTGGCAATGTTGCGATTGCGTGGCTTCGATGAATGACGCGCATACAATGTCTCCTGATTGTAACCTACGGGCAACTCGCCCTCATTCCATATCTCCAAGCGGTCATCAAATACGTGCATTTGGATGTCAGACCCTGTATAGTCCCTATGTGCGATAGCGTTATAAAGCACTTCTCGTAAAGCCTCCTTGGGAATCTCCAGTTTCTCATACCGTTGCATACCCTCAAATCGTATAGGCGATACAAGATATTTGGCCTGTAGAGCATCCATTACGCGATCTGCCATCTGAATGATGTTGCCCTCGATAACATCCTGAAACATCAGGTCTGCATCGTTACGCCCAAAGCGCCCTATCTTGAACATCACGCTTGGGAAGAACCTCTGAGGCCTCTTGCCAAATAGCAAGATGGCAGCGTTTTTCAAACCACCTTCTTCGTCCAACAGTCCAAGACTTGTAAGCACGTCCACAGTTGGAGTGTTTAGTTGGTATTCTGGAATACGCTGAGCATCGATACCTTTACGAAGGAAATAATCGATGGCATCTCTGTCTATGTCATCAAGTTTGGCACGGTCGAAAGTCACATCATCCCACGAGCGTCCCATCTTCTTCAAGACAAACTGCTGTAGTGCAGGCCCATTCAGTTCTTGCATCGTACTGCCAGAGCGATAATAGTACTTACCCCTGTAGCTGATGGGCACATTGCTCGGTTCTATCACCACCTCAATATACTCCAGCCCGTCCAGCTCGTGGAGGTTCACATCTACCACTAATCCCATGAAGTTAACAATCTTTTGCGGGATGATCTCTAGTAATTTCTTTGTATTTTCAATACCTATCACTTCATGGTCATCGTTCACGCCAAAGTACATCACGGCACCCTGCGCATTCGCGAAGCCGCAAATCCACTCCAAATACTTATCATCCCAAATTGTCTTGAACTCAACGTTCTGACACTCTCTGGGTTTTATTTTGTTCGTTTTACTAGGTTCATTATGAAAAGATCGCTCATATTCTTCCAGTAACTTCATCGTGCATTCGTCTGGGAATTTCTCCATTCTCTTTTTTACCCACGAGATAAAGTCAGGTTCGCTCGTAAACCGGATGTTAAACATCTTGGTTGAACTCTGATTGTATTTTTGTTCTATCTGCTTAATAACAGCATCCTTTACGCCTTGCTCTAATAATTTCAGAGTCTCGCCGCTCAGCATAATGATATTGGTATCGTCAAAATACTCAGAATTTGCGAAACCACCAAAATTGCCAATGAGTTGACGAATAATGACAATATCTGCACTTGGTCTGTTAGGAACATATATCTCCATTCCATAAATAGGATTTTCGTCTCCATATACTAAAGGAGAAGAGCAACGTACGCCAGTATCATCGTCGTTTTCATCTTCTAACAACACTGGTGGAGTCCAATTATAGTAGGACATGTCAAGACTTACTTGCTTTTTTGCGACATCGGGAGTCTCAAAACCGGCATAATGTCCATTAAAGATCTCATGAAGATCTGTTTCTGTTATCTTCAAAGGTTTCCATCCGTCATGCTCATAGCATTTTAGGCGATTCATATCCTCCTGTTTTACATCGCTACCCATCACAAGAATCTGAGTGTCACGAGTCAAACCATCCTTGCTCTTATCGGACGCCCCAAACTCTTTCACCTTCTTTACGAGTGCAGCACGATTTCTAAAAGTTCCTATAAAACCAACACGACGATTGGTCAGTGGATTCTGCTGGCTTATGGCATTATTGCCAAATATATCCAATTGCTGATTACTCATAGGACTGCTATTTTATTTGTTTGATGATTTCTTTGAATTCTTCTTCTGGTATAATACGAGCACCTACTTCCTGTGCTTTCTGCATCTTGGATGGCCCAGCATTATAACCAGTTATCAGTATGTTTGTTTTCTTGTTCACTCCATCTTTGATGATGGCTCCAAGTTCATTCAATTTGTGCGCATATTCCTGACTATCACTTTTGGCAAAGCCTGTCAGCACAACAACTTGATTTTTGAAAGGATTGTCGGCTACACTTTCCAAGTCTGTACGTTGCACCTTATCCTCTGGGTTATACTTCTGTTTAGGTGTCGCAGGTGTTTCTGCAACTTCAACAGTTTCACCTTCGCTAAGTATCTTCTGGAACAGAACCATCAGATTACCACTCATTTCTGCATCGGCTAAGGCATTATGATGATTGTTGCCAGCTATACCAAACCGTTTGCAAACCGTATCAAGTTGATGGGTGCCAGTCCCTTCTTCTGAGATGCCAAGCTTAGCTTCGGCCTGTCTTGATAAAGGCAAAGTGTCGTATATGTTCTCAAAATCAAGTTTTGTCTCTAAACCATAGAATGCACTTGCATCTCTTATACATGCTCTTTCCACACACGCATTATGTGCCACAAGAGGCAGACCATCAACGAAGCTTTCCATTAGTGGTAATACTTCTTCAAATGTTCGCGCATCTTTTACCATATCCTCTGTCAAGCCATGAACCCATGTAAGTACACCACCACATTTGCCTGGATAATCAAATGGTGGACGAATGAGAGTATAGAATCTATCCACAATCTCGCCATCAATGTATTTAACCATACCTACAGAACATGCTGAAACACGCTGAGGATAAAGTGTTTCGAAGTCAATACCAACGAAAGATTTGGGAAGAGACTTAGCAACGTATTTTGGATAATTACGAGGTCTTTGAACTTTTGCACCAATTTTTCTTATAGTAATTGTTACATTCAACAATGTCCATTGGTTAAAAACAATTTTATAACCATCCTTTGTCCCATCATAACTGAAAACTTGATCTATATATGGCTCAAATTTTTCTTTTATGTCCTCAATTGAACCCAAATAACCACCAGAAAAAATATTTTCAAGAATCAATAACAACTCGTACAATTGCTCCCTTTCCAAATCACAGACATAGAAAGTTGCTTTCAGCAATTCACCTTGGTTTGCTTCAACTTTCATTTGATTCAGAGGCCAATGCTTAGGTCTTAAAAAAACATATTGCTTCCCATCAAGAAGAGTACCATCTTCATTACATAAAGCATTCAAATTAAGGCCAAAGAAGTCTTCATACCAACGTTCATATGGAGATTCTGCAAATAAGTCAATTACAGAACTAGCAATTCTTCTATTTCTATAATCTAAAATATTTTGTATTTTGTCTTTCCATTTTTCTTTTGCCAATTCCTCTTCTGCATGTTTCTTCTCTTCCTCCTTTATTCTTTCAGCCTCTTTACGAGCACGATACCTTTCTTTTCTAGCTTGGTCTCGTTCCTCTTTATGTTCAATAGCATCAAGATGGGCTTGCTCTCGACGTTGATTCTGTAAATCATTTCCACATTCAGGACATCCTAATGGAGCGTTAAGAATTTGGTGGGGCAATCTTGAAAAGACTCCATGCGTGGGACATATCAGCGTGACGGGCGAAGTTGAACTCTCATAAACAAATCCTTCTAATCCAAATTTGTCTCCAAACTTTTCTTTAAGTTTAGCAACGAACTTCTCCCCTTTCTCACACTTAGGACATCCTTTGCCATCCAGATGTTCTCGAGCAAAAACTTGGAAATCACCATGTATAGGACACGTCACGACAACACGATGTTCACGATTTTTATAGTCAACCTTACTATAATCATAACGGTCACCATAGATTTCTTTGGCTTCCGCTATGAAAGACTCAGTTGTAACCACTCTCTTACAGAGTTCCAAACTTCTGTTGCCTTGTGATGCGTCTTGATCGTTCATAATTTCATTATTTCTTGCAAAGATACGAAAAAATTTGGAAACAAATACTCTTTCCGTCAAAAAACTGAAAATAACCAAAGAATTCCAAGAAAGACTTGCTATTTATTATCATAATAGGTATCCATTTGCTGCCTTATTATGTCTTTAATCTGCTCTCGCAATGACATGGGCAAAATGACTTCAAGATTATCACCATAAAGAAGAATACGACCTCGCAATTCACGATTTGGTTCAATTGTTAGATGGACTTCACCATACCATTGGTTATCATGTTCTCCAAAGGGTAGCGTTTCCTTCTGCGAATGATGCAAGGGTTTTGTCAATAGAAGTCCGTGCTGGTATTCAGTCTTAGTACGGATAATGACTTCTTCAACCTTAGCACCTTTCTCATGTGTGACACCTATTATATTATTAAAGAACTCATGATAGAATCCTTTAGGAGCAGGGATGTATTCCACATCGTTTACCTCGCAAACTTTACCAACGATTCTGTCCAAAGGTACATTATATGCCTGATAGGGTTCGCGAATTCCCGAGCTTTGCTCGCCTACCCGTTGCCTTTCAGCCTCGCCAAATACAAACCAACGACCATTATATTCTTTGATGAACTGGGGATGGAAGACTAAAGTGAATGGTTCCTGACCAAAAGGCTGGTAATCGAATTGAAGAACTTGTTTATTAGTAATGGCCTTATAGAACACTGGCAGTAAATCTATATTCGTAAGGTTTTGCTCTGCACCAGAGCATATTCGCACCTCACCATCCTTAGACTCTCTGTTTGTATCGAGTAAGATTTGCGTATTCTCAAAGAACGAAGAAAACCAACTTGCAGGCAATATACCTGCAGAAGCTTTGCAGAATGCCACATAATCCTCTACAGACTTCTGAACAACAGCTTTTCGCTCTTCTGCCAAAGGATCATTATCCTTACCTATATATTTATATGCTTTACCCTTATTCTGTCCATTATCCTTAATGCATCCAGGACAAGCTTTTTCCAACGCCTTCAACACCTCAGGGAATGCTTTCTTCAATTCGCCATAGCCAGGTTCACTATTGCAAGCCATTTTATTGTAGTAGCCCTTTGGCCTACCACAATACAAGGCTAGTACATCAGCATAACTGACAAACTCACGCTTCATCAGTTCATTGTAAATCAGATTCACGAACTCTGATCTTACTCCAAATCCTGCAAAGATATTTTTAGTAGGCATAATCTATACGTTTAGGACTGTGCAAAGATACAACAAATAATCGAAACATGGGCTATCTATAGCAGAAAATCTATTTTTCACAAGGCTTGTTATCGATTTTTGCTTGGAGCGTATGGTTATTAGTTCTATCTTTGTGGCAAAAATCAATATATGATGGTATGAAAAAGAAACTAATGATGGTGGCACTGTTGTGCTTGATGGTGTTGAGCGGAAAGGCTCAGTTCTATGGCTATGAGCAGTCGATTCAACTGCCTACGATGGATTTGTATGATAATGCCACGATGGAAATGGCTTTGAGGGCTGCGCGAGAAACGGCACCAAGGCGACAACAGGCGTTTGAATTTTATGGAAACCAGGCTTATGATGCTTACTGCAATAACAGATGGGTTGATGTAATCAACAATGTGAACAGTGCCTTGAATACAGAATACTATAATGGAAAGCTCTATTTCTTCAGAGGATATGCATACGAGTCGTTGGGCTATTACAAGTATGCGAAGAAAGACTATAAACTGGCAAGAAAGAATGGAGTATTTGAGGCTAATGCTGCTATGGATAGGATAAAACAGAAAATGAAAGCTAAGAGATAATAGTATTTAACAAAAACAGAAAGGATAAGATTATGAAAAAAGTTTTAATGACAATGATGGCTTTTGTTCTTGCCATCACAGTAAATGCCCAGATGTATAATGTCGGCACATCGAACACAACAACAGACTATTTTGGTAACCAGACAACAACCCATAGAGACAGATATGGTAATACGACTGGTACATCGACTTCGTCAACAGACTATTTCGGCAATACTACAACTACTCACAGAGACAGTTATGGTAACACTATAGGCACTTCGACAACATCTACGGATTACTTTGGTAATACGACAACTACACATCGTGACAGATATGGTAATACTACTGGTACAGACAGGTCAAGCAGAGATTATTTTGGAAATACCAATACCACTTCAACAGACCCTTATGGTAACACAAGAGGTACATCGACCACATCAAGAGATTACTTCGGAAATACAACAACGACCTATAGGGATCGGTATGGCAACTCTCGAGGGACATCTACCTCATCTACAGACTACTTTGGAAATCGGAATACAGAACAGCGTAGCAATAATAGCTATACCTCAATCTGGACATGGTAAGAGCTGGCCACTGGCCAGCCCTATATTTGAGTGAAGGAAACCAAACGGCCGCTCGAACTTGTTCGCTTGCTACCAAAGGGACGCAAGAAGGTCGAATTACTCATCATCACACAGATGCCACCGTTCTTGCCCTGCAAGCGACTGCGTCGATTACCGCACATCGTGGCTCTACTCGGTTTCTATCAAAGTATCCCTCGTTTGTCTTTACGCATTTTGATTTGTAGCCAAATGATACCCACCAGGGCCAATAGGCTCATTATTGCATAGATATATACTAATTCCATATTTCTTATTTTCTATTACCGTACCTTATTATTTGATATCCTAAAGTAACAAACATAAACAGAGCCACAAGTCCTGCTATTAGAAGCGGCATCTTGTATGAACTATAGTCTAAAAGGACCGTAAGTATCACACCACCGAAAGTCAGTTTTGCCAAGTCTACGAAAAATTTACCAAGTTCAACGACCTGTTCCTTTCTCTCCTTG
>JAEEGG010001224.1_pt1 | contig 70359 bp, 58 predicted proteins | sample 9134161 | NCBI WGS metagenome assembly JAEEGG01 (sample SAMN16246543, study PRJNA631951) | gut metagenome | biome: gut microbiome; feature: rumen; material: CR-attached | host: Bos | place: Iran: Karaj | collected 2018-10
GTAGAGACGTGGCGCGCCGCGTCTCTACTGAAGATCACTCGTCCCATCACGTCAATCACCTGTAAGGTACAGGTCCCTGAGCCTGTCGAAGGGCCGTCCGTGATAATGATGTTGCCCGAAGCATCGATAAACGCAAAGGTCTCATTGTCGCCATTTGCGTCCCCGCTGGCGGAAAACACCAATTTGAAACGCGATTCATAATCCGTTGTCTGGGCCGTGAACACGTATTCAGGCGTTTGCAGCAAATCCACATCCGCGCCGGTGAGGTTGTCAATCAGGTGCAGATAACCCATTTCCACATTCTTGGGGTTCACTGTGATGGTGTACTCGCCATTTTCGTGGGCCTTGAAATTGATGGGCATTTCGCCCGTGTTGCCAACGGAAACGATGGCATATTCCTTGTTGCCCTGCGGGATGTAGATGTTGGCATCTTGTGTTCCGAAGTAGAACTTGCCGAGCTGGTCGCCTTCGTTGAAGCTGACGATGGCGTTGTCCATCAAGGCATTGCTGCGGTTGCCCGCTTGGGTCAAAGCGATCTGCAAGGTGCCGAAACCGGTTTCCTGCTGTCCTTTGGCGTTCGACTTGGTGAAGAGGACGGTTTCATCCTCACCTTCGGCCTTCACTATCACACCAGTGCAAGCATCGATGGCGGTGTAGCCCGAAACCGCTTCAGCCACCAGGCCTGTACCTTCCGGATTCATCTTGTAGTACGACTTATTGAGGGTGGCAGGAGCATGGAACGGGTTGCCCACCAAGTTCCAGCCTTCGCTAAGGCCGACCGCCTGCTCAGTCGCTGTGATGGGTGTTCCGGCAAAGGTCAGGGTGACATTGTTCTTGTTGGCGTAGAGGTAGCCGCGACCGTTGACCAAGGTGGTGAAGTCGGGGTGGTTTTGGGTTGAGGTGGCCTTGATGTTCTCCCACATCGTGGTGCCCGGGTTGAGGCGGTAAAGGTCATATTCCGATGCTGTGGAAGCCACGAGGTTGGTGACGACGCTCGGGGCGAGTGCTTCCGCAACGGGTGAGGCGATAAACGCCCAGTGGTCGCTCGCGGTGCTGTTGCCCCAGCCGGTAATTGTCGTGGTGAATTGTTGCCCCGCCAATGTGCTGAAACTCACCGTCTGCGTCGGGTCGCTGTAGCCTTCGCTGCCGCAGTTGCCTCGCAGGTAGGCTTCGTAGGCGGTGCCGGCAAGCAGGTTGTTGAGCGTGGCGGTGGTTTCGGTGGTGCTGGCGGTCTGCCATGGGCCGGCGGGCACCGTTGCGCCGACCAACACATTGTCTATGTGCAGGTTATTGTTGGCGTTTTGCACCGTTGATTCGCCGTAGAAGGCGATGCGCACCGTCTGCCCCTCGTAGGCGGAGAGGTCGAGGCTCACGCGCTCGCCCGTGGCGGTATTAGCGATGTTGTTGTAAACATATTCCGAGCCACTGTTGTTCCACTCGCGCAGGATGGTCCAGGTTTCCTTGTTGTCGGTGGTGATGAGCACAACGAACCGGTCATCGTTGCCGTTGGTATCTGGTGCGATTAATGAAGAAGTGGAATAACCAGTTAGGGCGAGGTCAAAGTGAAGGCCGCCGCCCTCTCCCACGGCGACCTGCGGAGTGATGAGCCAGTTATTTCTATTATCATCCTTGATATTGAAATAGGCATGACGGTCAAACACACCGCTCATGGTGCCAATAGTCCAATAAACAGCAGGGGAAAAATTACCGCCACTCAAGATACTGCTCAACTTGCCGCCTTTGCGCTCCCAGCCATCGGGTGGATTGCCTGTTTCGAACCCTTCGCTCGTGCCGACATCATACGCTGCCGTTCGGTAACTCACCTCGTATTCTGCGCTGCTGCCCGTCCAAGTGAGTGTGGCGGAATGAATGTCGGTGGCGGTGACGGCAAAGCCGGTGGGCGTGCTGCAGTTCGCAATGGTGTGGAAGGCCATCATGGCGATGGTGCTGAAGTCGCCCTCGTCGCACTTCTTGCGCAGGAAGAAGCCATAGTCGCAGTTGGGTGTCAAGTTGTTCCAGTTGAGGCTGCTGCCTTGCGTCTCGTTGCCGAAGGTCAGGTTTTGGAGGTTTTCAGGGGCGAGGGTGATGAGCGCGTATTGGAAGGTGGCGCCCGCTACGGCATCCCAAGCGACACCGGCCCCGTGGGTGGTGGGGGCAGTGGTGATATGCAGGCCCGTGGGGGCAGTGCATGATACCAGGGTGTGGAAACTCACCCAGTCCGTCTCGTCGCTTTGGCCATTCTCGCCGCAGTCGCCTTTCACCTTCGCGTAGTACCAAGTGTCGGGGGTGAGGGTGCTGAAGGCAAGGGTTGGTGCAGTGGTGGTGTGTTCGCTCAGCGAGCCGACGCCCGTGCTGATGACGATGTCGTCCACATAGAGGCAGTCGTCGTTGCTGACAACACCACCGCCTTTTTCATAGTTCCAGCGGAGGGTGTGTATGCCGGCGGCGAGGGGATAGGAATAGGCCGTCCAGTCGCCTGCGCCCGTGAGGTCGAGTTGCTGGACGCCGTCGATGTAGAAGCGGCCGTGTTGCGCATTACCCGTGACAATCTTGGCCCAGAAACTGACATTCATGTTCCAGGGCAGATACACATCGAGCACCATGTCGGAATTGGTACTTAATTGGCCTGCATTGCCGCTCTTGGCGCAATAGTTTCCGTTGTGGCCGTTGGCCGACACTGTCCACGGATAGGCGGAGGTGGTGGTGAACGGGGCTTGGCTGAAGTCGTTCGTCTCGAAGTCGGCCTCAAGGGTGCGGTGTTCCTCGCCCATTGTCACGATGTAACTGCCGCTGTAGCCAGTCCAGGCAAGGGTGGCGGTGGTGGTGCCGATGTTGCTCACGGCGAAGCCGGTGGGGGCAGCGCAGGGGATGGCCGAAATCACGGTGTTGTTGGCTTCCATGGTGAGGGTGAACGAGGAGCCGGAACCTGACAGGGTGCCGTGGTCGGTTTCGTAGAAGCCCGAGGGGCTGCCGCTGAGGGTGAGGCTGATTTCCGCGCCAGCGGGAGCGTAGATGACATTGCCGTAGCGGAGAAAGCCCGCGTAAACCTCGATGCCGTTGTAGTCGTAGGTGGTGGTGGGAGTGCCATTCACGGTGAGGGTGACCCCTTGGCCCGCGCTGACGGTGTAGGCCTGGCAGGCACCGGTTTGGTCTCCAGCAGGGTGGCCCATGCCAATATTTGTGGTGACACCGCCTACGGAGCAGTTGTGGTAATAGTTTGCAGTACGCTCGTATAAATCATCAAATTCAGAATCACCTATAATGGCACCGCTACTACTGCCATTAATAACTGTGGCGCCATGGGCGAGGCAGTTGGCGACAGTTGAACTTGTATATCCTCCAACATCGCCCACAATGCCGCCGAAATCCGAGCCTCCGTCAGCGAGGGTGGCCGCGCTGGTGCAGCCCCTGATGGTGGAATTGCTTCCACCCGCAATGCCGCCGTGATTACTTGCTCCTGATGTTGATGAATGGATAACCACGGTGGAGGTGACATGGCAGTTTTCAACCGTGCCGTAAAGTCTTCCTGCGATGCCGCCTATGTAGTCGCGACCTCTGATGGAGGCATCGGCGAGGGTGAGGTTTTTCACTGTGCCATCCACGCGGCCGAAAAGACCGTATTCGTTGGCCATATTATCAGAAGCATCATCATAGATGCGGATGCCGCTGATGGTGTGGCCTTGGCCGTCGAAGGTGCCGTCGAAGTGGCGGTTTCCGTTTTTGGGGTCGTGGCCGATGGCGGAGAAGTTGTTCTCGGTGCTGTTGGCGTTCCATGCGGTTTGGGGGTGGTAGGCGATGTCGTTGGCCAGCACGAAGTATTGGTTAGCGAAGAGATGGCCGCTGTTCACCAACTGTGACAACCCGTTGAGGCCCACGGTATCGGTAATGACGAAGGGGTCGGTGGCAGTGCCGCTGCCGTTCCAAGGAATGGCCAACCACTGGGCGTAAAGGTCAACGATGGCACCGTTTTGGTCGGTAAGGTTCTTTACCTTCTGTTTGTTTCTGTAGGCGGTGCCGCTACCGTCGGCCTTGGTGTTCCATCCGTCGAAGTAATGGCCCGGGCGGCTGAAGGCGTTGTCTCTGAGGGACTTTGCATTGTCGTAGGTAAAGGTTTGGTTGATCATCGTGCCGGTGGCGTCGTCGGCATTCTTATTGAAGCGGACAGTGTAAGTGTTGGGCGTCCATTGGGGGTAGAGTTCTACGATGCCGCCGTCGATAGCAGTGAGGTTGATGACGCTTTGCCCGTTGGAGTATTGATGATAACCGCCTTCGTCGAGCCAGTAGGTGAAGGTGTAGCCCGTGCGGATGAGGGTGTTGGGGGTGAGGTTTTGCGCGGTATTGTAGGTGAAGGTTTGGTCGTCCATCTCTCCGCTGATACCATTATAACCGGAAACAAAGCGTACGGTGTAGGTGGCCCAATGCAAGGTGTATTGGGAGCTGGCGCTGCCGGTGAAGATGCCCGTAGCGTTGGCGGTGACGGTGGCCGTGCCGGGGGAGGTGTTGTTGGCCCACGCGAGGGTGTAGTGGGTGTTGCGGGTGAGCGTGTTGCCGTGCCAAGTGACGGTGGGAATTGGCGCAACAGCCGTATCGCTGACGGGATAATTAGCCTCGATGCCGGAGAGCACCGCATCGCCGAAGGGAATTTGGTCGGCATACTCCACCTCGATAGTCACGACACCCATCTGTTGGAAGCGGTAGGTGTAACTATTTGTCATGTTCCACACCTCGTAGGTGACGCCGTTTTTGTCCGTCAGGGTGACATGATAGATGTACATGGAGCCGTGAGTTAGGGTGATGTAGCCGCCGGTGGTGCCATTTGCCTCAATGTTTAGTCGGTCTTGGACGGCGAGCGAACTGGTTTTGTCAGAGCCGAAGTTGATGGTGATGTTGCCTGGCAAAGTGAGAGTGCGACTTTGGGTTGTGGCGTAGTCCCACACGTCGGTGACAGTACCTGTAACACTGCCCGAGGCGGTGACGATGAGGTTGCAGGTGATGTCACCTAGATGGGGGTAGTCGGTCTCGGTGTAGCCCGAGAAGGTATAGGTCACGTTTTCGGCCAAGGCCTGTTGCCCGGTCATCACTGCCGCTGCGAGCAGGAGGAGGGCGAGGATTGATGATAGATGTTTGGTCATAGTTGTCAGTTATCAGTTGTTAGTTGTTTGTTCGTGTTAGCGCAGGGACTGACGTCGCTTGCTTACTGGAGTGTCGCCCCTACGGGACTTTGCTTCCACATCCCGAAACCACTATGATTTATTAGGGTTTTCTTCGTTTTTCAGTTTTCAATAGGTTTGATTTTGAGGGGATTGAAGCCAGTTTTGTTTGAAAGCGCAAAAATACGAAATTAAAGATACAATAAGACAAATGCAAAAGTTTTTTTTTGCAAACGAATTCATCCCCAATCCACTAAAGACATAGCCGCTCAAGCAAGGGGCTATAAGTAAGTGTTCAGAATTAGACAGCATCATTTTTTACTACAGGACTTTTCTCGCTTCGCGTCATTGCGAGGAGGAACGACGAAGCAATCCAGACATCAAGCCAAATGACTATTGTCAGGATTGCTTCACTGCGTTCGCAATGACGCAAAGCGTGTTATTCCTTGATTTCAACGTAGAACACCGTCGGGTCTTCGTCTTCACAAAACGATTCGTCGGTGTAGTATTGTCCGGGCTTGCCGTCGTCTTGGAAAAGGAGGAGTGTCACCTTTTTGAAAGGAATGGGTTGGCCGTTTTTGCTGTAACGTTCGATGTCGGTTTCGGTGAGGCCTTCCATACGCATCATTTTCAGCATCATGGCGAGGTCTAAGTTGACATTGAGCAATTCCTGTTTCCACTCGATGCTGATGACCGCTGTGGTGTAGAGCTTGAAATTCTTGACTTCAATCTTTTTCATGGCTTGAATTTTTCTGCAAAGATGAGAAATTTGCACGAAGTTTGCAGTCGTTTGCGCCAAAATTTATACTTTTGTACAACTTTTAAAATCTAAGAAAATGCGTAAAACTTTGATTATCACAATGATGGCATTATTTGCCATGCCTATGTTCGCACAAACCATTGAAAGTGTGGACGTTTCGAAAGCCAAGGACGGAAAGTTCACCACACAATCCGGCGAATGCACTATTGAAGGTAATGTCTTGAACAGCCAAAAAGTGGGCACTTGGATTGAGTATTTCAACGGCACCTATCTGCCAAAGAAAATCGTGAACTATGAAAACGGAAAGAAAAACGGCGTTTATGTTGAGATTGACAAGACGGGTTCCATCGTGAAAAAGGCTGAGTATAAGAACGATATGCTTGATGGACAGGCTAGCGAGTGGTATCGTGGCGGTCGTCTCTCGAAGCTGAACACCTATAAGAACGGCAAAATGGATGGCAAACAAATCCTGTGCTACGAGAAGGGCGGCAATCTTGAAGTTTCCAACTACAAGGACGGTGAACGTGACGGCGAGACCACTTGGTATTATGAAGATGGTCAAAAGAAAATGACCATTGAGTATTCCAATGGCCAGTTCAACGGCAAGCAGGAAAGTTTCTATCCTGATGGCTCAGTCAAGAGCGAAGCCACCTACAAAAACGGTGTGTTGCAAGGTAAAAAGAAGACCTACGCCGAGAAGCAGAAGCCGCAAGACGAGAAAAAGGTGACAGACACTAAACAGGTGAAGGACAAAGAGATAAAGGGGAATGCAACCGATATAAAGAAGGACAAAGAGCTTAAAGGAAAAGTGAATGCCAGCAAAAAGGATGTGAAGAAACCTTGAACCGCTTTGGACTTATTGTTTTGATTTTGTTGGGCATGGGGCTCTCGCAGCTTCATGCCCAAGATACTATTATACTGCATTCCGTTGAGGTGACGGCGGAGCGGAGTGATATTGAGGTGCTGAAACCTTTGGTGGCGAAAAAACTGGACACCCTCGTGCTGCAATCCAAAAGCACTTCAAGCCTTGCAGATTTGCTCATCCAACACAGTCCTGTTTTCATCAAGACATACGGCCCTGGCGGTACTTCCACGGCTTCGTTTCGCGGCACGACCGCCAGTCATACCTTGGTGCTTTGGAACGGTTTCCAACTCAATGCGCCAAGCCTTGGACAAGTGGATTTCAGCACCATCCCTGTGTTTTTGGCTGACGATGTGAGCCTTAACTGGGGTAGTGGCACCTCTAATAATAGCGGCGGTTTGGGCGGTGCGGTCAACATTGACAATACGCACCACTTTGGCGATGGTTTTTTGTTGGATTTGAAGCAGACCTACGGAAGTTTCAATACTTTGGGTAGCTTTTTAACGGTGGGTAACTATGGCAAAAAGTTCTCTTTTCGTGTGAAAGCTTACCGCAATTCATCGGACAACGATTTTGAATACGAGAATTTGGCCACCATTCCGCACCAAAAGATGAAGCAGCGCAATGCCGATTTTGTCGACTATGGCGTGATGCCCGAGATGAGCCTGATGTTGGGCAACAATGTCATTTCCGTCTCGTCGTGGAACCAGTGGAACAACCGCAACCTGCCGCCCATCATGCCCAACGTGTTCAACGTCAATTCAGAGGAGTGGACGAGGGACAACTTCTCGCGCAATTTTATTTCCTACAAAACCTATTGGGAAACAGGCAGCCTGCAACTGAAATCAGCAGCCTTTATGGAAAACCAGCGTTATTTTCTTTTGACGCGCAACCCTATTACCGACGACACCGTCACCTTTATTAATTCCGAGAACCATGCCTTAATTCTGCACCAAATCGCCAATTTAGAGCAGCATCTTTATAAGAGTTGGACGCTGAAAGCCAAGCTGCAATGGGACAACGAGCGGGTGAGGAGCAACAACTATGTGGGGGAGAAGCGGCGCAATTTGGTGTCGGCCTACGCTGCCGTAAACGGTGAGCCTTTCGACTGCGCCCAACTCAACCTTACCGCTCGATACGACTGGACTGATGGCAAAGGCATGGGTCTTTTCCCGACAGCGACCTTTTCGTATCAGTTGCCGTTCTACAAGGCCATGAGTTTCACCTTGGGCTACAGCCACAACTACCGCAACCCCTCGCTGAATGACCTCTATTGGTATCCTGGCGGCAACCCCGACCTCTTGCCTGAAAATGGTCGCACAGTCGACTTAGCCGTAAAATATGGTCTGCAAGAAGGCCCTTTTAAACTTGATTTGCGCACAGGTGGCTATTTCTCCAATGTGAAGAACTGGATTCAGTGGATGCCGACCTCGTACCGTTTTTGGGTGCCGGAGAACGTGGCCAAGGTTTATGCACGAGGTATCGAGAACCACATCGATGCAGCTTTTGTTAAGGAAAATTGGAAAATCACATTGTCAGGAAACTATGTTTACACCGTTACCACCGACGAAAGCGAGAAGGCCGAACAACAAGGCACCAAGGGCAAGCAACTCATTTATATTCCGCTACATCACGCCAATTTCTTCCTTAACGCCCAGTGGAAAACCTGGAACCTTGGCTACACCCTCGAGGTAACAGGCCGCCGCAGTACCTCCTATAACGCACAGGAGTTCTTCGCCTACGACTTGCCAGCGTATGTGTTGCATCATGTCGCCTTGGGCAAGCAACTCAAGAAGTTCCGCATCGAGTTGCGTTGCAATAACCTCTTCGACACGGACTACCAGAATGTGATTTGGAGGGCTATGCCCGGTAGGAGTTTTGAGGTGATGGTGGAGTATAGGTATTAGGCTTTTTTATAGGCAGGGTTGCGTAGCGCTTCACCACTGCCTTGACGTCGGGTCGCCCTTTCAGGGCTTGGTTTAGCAGCTATGTCATTCCTGCGGGGGTAGGTGTGTTGGCGGGAATCTATGGCTGCGCTTTTTTTGCCAAACATGAGTGAGTTGTGGAAAAAGTTTGTATTTTTGTAAATTAAATCGTTTTATACCACTTTTATGGCAACAATACAACAACGCGACGAGCTTCACAAAACGATTTGGAACATGGCCGACGAACTGCGCGGCGCCGTGGGCGGCTGGGAGTTCAAGGCCTATGTGCTCGGTACGCTTTTTTATCGTTTTATATCAGAGAACCTTACCGATTACATCAACCGTTTGCAAGAAGAGGCTGGTGTCAAAGGTTTCAATTATGCCGACATGAGCGATGCCGAGGCTGAATTGGCTCGCCAGCAGATGGTGCAGGAAAAAGGCTTCTTCATTTTGCCTTCACAGCTGTTTCAGAATGTGTGCAAGAACTGCAAGGACGACGACAACCTCAATATGACGCTGTCAAATATCTTCAAAGCCATCGAAGGCTCTGCCATCGGTACCGAGAGCGAGGATGACATGAAAGGCCTCTTCAGCGACTTCAATGTGGACAGCACTCAATTGGGCGGCGACGTGAAGACCCGCAACAAGCTCATCTCGAAGGTGTTGCTTAAGGTGCGCGACATGAACCTTGGCGATGACTTTCAGGAGAACAAGATCGATGCTTTCGGTGATGCCTACGAGTTCTTGATGACCATGTATGCCTCTAACGCAGGCAAGAGTGGTGGCGAGTTTTTCACACCGCAGGAGGTCTCGGAGCTGCTGGCCCGCCTCACTGCAGCCGATGGCCATGCCATCCGCTCGGTGTACGACCCCGCTTGTGGTTCTGGCTCGCTGCTGCTGAAGTTCTCGAAGACGATAGGGAAGGAGAATCCCGCGCTGAAATACTACGGTCAGGAGATTAATCCCACGACCTACAACCTGTGTCGCATCAACATGTTTCTGCACAACATCAATTACGACAACTTCGACATCCGCTTGGGCGACACACTACTTAATCCGTTGCATCGCGACTTCGAGTCTTTCGATGCTATCGTGAGCAATCCGCCTTACAGCATACCGTGGGAAGGCTCCAAGAACCCGCTGCTCATCAACGATGACCGTTATGCAGGCCCAGGCGTGTTGGCACCTGACAGCACCGCCGACCTCGCCTTCACGCTTCACATGCTGCGTTCGCTGAGTGAGAGCGGCACGGCGGCCATTGTTGAGTTCCCTGGTGTGCTCTACCGTGGTGGCAAGGAAAAGGCCATCCGCCATTGGCTGGTGGAGAACAACTACATTGACACCATCATACAGTTGCCTGCCAACCTTTTCTTCGGTGTGGGCATTGCCACTTGCATCATCGTGTTGCGCAAGGGCCGCCGCCCCGACAATCGTGTGCTCTTCATTGACGCCTCCAAGGAGTTTGTGAAGAACGGCAATAAGAACAAGCTGACTGAAGCCCACCAAAAACACATCTTCGAGGTCTTCAAGGAGCGCAAGGAAGAGCAGTATTTCTCGCGTCTCGTGCCAATTAACGAGATTTTGGACAACGACAGCAATCTCTCCGTTTCGAGCTATGTCGAGCAGGAGGACACTCGCGAGGTGATTAACATCGTGGAGGTGAACGCTACTTTGGAGAAACTTGTTGTCGAAGGGGATGTGTTAAACAAGAAGATTGCTGAAATCATTAAAGAATTGGGAGAATAACGAATAATTGAGATGGGAGCTAGTTTCCACATAGATGGCACACAAGAGTTTGGGTATTCTACCGTAAATAGATACTTGTACTCGTTTTATATTTTCATGAATACCGTGAAGAGAGTGTGCTCCCGTTATAATAATGCATCTGTGTGGGATTTGAACGGATATGCTGCCCATTTCTGCTATCGTAGGCTTAAATCGTTTGACACATTAACGAAAGTGGTTCTTGAGCATAAAGATTTTATTGCTGCAGGTTGTATTTTAAGGATGTTGGGAGATAGTGTGGCGGTATTTCATTTGATTTATATGGAGCCAGACCCAGATATACGGCGGTTGCGACATGCCTTGTATGTCATTGATGGCTGCGAAAAGAATTTGAAGGCTCTCCCCGAGGATGATGATTTTAATAAAGGGACTATGCCTGATGATGAATATAAAATCTATAAAAAACAAAACCGTATTAATCGAGAGACCCGAAAACGATTAAAAGATCAAGCCCAACGGATAATTGACAGTTCACCTCTGAAAAATCGTGATAAGGAAGCCTTTGACAAGATTGTCAATGACAAGAATTGGAAGTTTAAAGAATTCAAAACATATAGAAGGGCTGGGGCTAATCAATATAAATGGACTGAATTATATGAAAGAATAGGAATGTGTGAGGGTTATGATGTGCTCTCGTTTATCTCGCAATACGCTCATGGTTTAAGCATGAGTAATTTGGTGATGGAGATGAACGAGCGCAATCTTGATGGGATAATAGGTGAAGCTTTTATTCTGATTAAAAGGTTGAATGCCTATTTGATGAATTATTATTTAATGGATTACAGTTATATCATGAATGGATTGTTTGAACCCAATATGCGCGATAAAATTCTTGCTTGTTATGATGAGGAACATCGACCAAGCATTGATAAGTGGAACCAAAATATCATGAACTTAATGTTAGAAAAGGGATTTTTATGTTAGAGTGGAAAAAACTAGGAGATGTTTGCGTATCGTTAAGAAAAGCAATTATCAAACAAGATAATTTGGATGAAAAGGGTACATATCCTGTGATAAACTCAGGAGTGACTCTCTATGGAAGATATAATGATTATAATAATGACGGTAATGCATTTACATTTGCTTCGCGAGGTGAATATGCAGGTTTTTTGACTTATATTGATGAAAAGTTTTGGGCTGGTGGTTTATGTTATCCGTATCGTTCAAGAAATGAGAGTGTATTATTAACCAAATACATTTACTCATATCTTAAAAACAATGAGAAAATGATAATGGATACACTTGTAATGAGAGGAGGAATTCCTGCTTTGAACAAAGCCGATGTTGAAAAGATTCTCATCCCCATTCCCTCTCTCGCCGAGCAGTCCCGCATTGTTGGCATCTTGGACACTTTCGAGGCAAGTATAGCCAATCTGGAGCAGCAGCTTGAGATGCGGCAGAAGCAGTATGAGTATTATCGGAATAAATTGTTGACATTTGAGTAGTTGGGGGAATCGCTCCGACTTGAGAGCGAGGATTACTATTTGTTGTAGAGATGGTGGTGTGGGTCGTCGTGCTGAAGGCACGATATTCCATTTACCCCATACAGCTCTGCTGTGTGGGCAGACCGGACTGTAACTGCGTGCTGACGGCACGCTACTACTCATGCTACTACTATCGTCGCTGTGGCGTGCCTTCAGCAAGTGGGGTGCCTTCGGCACATGAGGTGACACTGTCTGGGCTGCCCCACATGACACTGCGTTTATGTGGGGTAAATGGGATGTCGTGTCTTCGACACGCTGTGTCTGTACAATAGAACCGTATAAGATGCGTTACATAATCATGAGCTACACTACATCATACTATCATATCGTATTTCGCACCTACCGTAGCGAACACACCATTCCCATCGAACATGATAGGGAATTGTATGCCTATATCTACGGCATCGCGAAGAATCTCCGCTGTCAGACCTACCATTAAGGAGAATGGTGCCGACATTGATGAACGTTATTTCTTGAAAGACGAATAGAGGCTTGTGGGAAAGACCTCACACTGAATGAGTTTGTTTGAACAGCAGCTAAGTAGCGGCAGAAGCAGTACGAGTATTATCGGAATAAATTGCTTGATTTTGAGTGAGGAATGAAAAAAGTTGTATCTTTGCACTGCAAAAAAGTGTAACGTTGTTATAGATTTTTGCAGTAAAATAATAAAGATACCATGGTGATCGAACGTGAACAATATGTAAATGAACTGCTTGCGAAACGTTGGAACGGTAAGGTGAAAATCATTACCGGAATTAGGCGCTGTGGTAAATCGTTCCTGCTTTCCATCCTATACAAAAACAGGCTTTTGAACGAAGGAGTGGCCAAGGATGAGTTCGTTGAAATCGCCTTGGACAGGAAGTCGAATGTGTCCTACAGAAACCCTGAAACCCTGTTCGAATATGTCGTCAGCCACACCCAAGACCCAAACAAAAAATACTATGTCTTCATCGACGAGATACAGCTGTCTTATAAAATCAAAAATTCGGATATCGATGAGCAACGGGTACCAGTAGAAGACCGCGACCTGCTCTACACCACCTTCTATGACATTTTGAACGATCTTGCGGCACGACCCAACCTTGATGTATATGTCACTGGCTCCAACTCCAAGATGCTGTCGAAAGACATCGTCACCAATTTCCGTGACCGTGGTACTGAAATCAAGGTGTTTCCGCTTTCATTTAAGGAGTATTATCCCGTTTCGGGCATGGAAAAGGCCGAAGCATTGGAGCAATACCTCACCTTTGGCGGCATGCCGCTAGCGGTGATTGAACCCGATGAGAAAGTCAGACGCGACTATCTCGCCGGCCTCTTCAAAAAGGTTTACATCAGAGACATCGTGGAACGTTACGATTTGAAAGACGACGAAGTGCTGAAGGCTGTAATCGATGTCTTGTCGTCATCGGTAGGCTCGCTGACCAATCCGCATAACCTGGCTAACACTGCAGGCTCGGTGATGCACAGAAGCACTTCCGACCACACCATTAAGAACTATCTCGATTATCTGGAGGATGCTTATCTATTCGTGGGCTCAAAAAGATATGATATCAAAGGGAAACGCTATTTTGAAAGCATTCAGAAATATTATGCCATGGATTTGGGACTGCGGAATGCAAGACTGAATTTCAGGCAGCAGGAGAAGTCGCATTTGATGGAGAATCTGATCTTCATTGAATTGATGCGAAGAGGCTACAGTGTAGATGTAGGTGTAGTGGAACTGATGCGTTCAAATGAAGGGAAAAGATATAGGTCGAAATACGAAATCGATTTTGTGGTCAACACTGGCAAGGAGAAGATATACATTCAGTCAGCATTGAACGTTGATACCGAAGAAAAACGCCAACAGGAGGTCTTCTCGCTGAAAAACTCTGGCGATTTCTTCCGCAAAATTATCATCACCGATGGCATGGCTCAGCCTTGGACTGATGAGGACGGCATCGTCCACATGGGTGTGATCCCATTTCTTTTGGATGAAAACTTGATTTGATTATGGAAAACTACAACATCATAGCGGAACAAGAACATACAACGGTAATGGCGCACTACGAGCCACTACCACGTGAGGATAATGGCTATCAGAGTGAGGCGGCATTGGAAGCGGCCTTTATCAAACAACTTGTCGAACAAGGCTACGAGCGCGTCAACATCACCACCGAGGCGCAACTCATCGATAACCTACGCCATCAGATGGAGCGCCTCAACGGTCTCACCTTTTCCGACAAGGAGTGGAAACAGCTTTTTGAGCAACATATCGCTTCGCCACAAATGACCATCGAGGACAAGACTACGCGCATCCAACGCTCGGAGATTGTCAATATCACCCGCGACGATGGTAGCTCCCAAAACGTGAAGCTCATCGACAAAAAGGACATCCACAACAATCACCCCCAGGTGCTCAACCAATACGTGCCCGAAGGCGGGGCTTATTCCAATCGTTATGATGTGACTGTTTTGGTCAACGGCTTGCCTTTGGTGCACTGCGAGCTGAAACGTCGTGGCGTGCCACTCAAGGAGGCCTTCAACCAAATCAACCGCTACGAACGCGACTCGTTTTGGGCGGGCTGTGGCCTCTACGACTATGTGCAGGTGTTCATCATCTCCAACGGCACCGAGACAAAATACTATTCCAACACCACACGCTATGCCCACGTGGCTGCCGTCAACAAGAGTAAGTCGCGCGTCAAGACACAGTCGCAGTCGTTCGAGTTCACCTCCTATTGGGCCGATGCCGGGAACAATCCCATCCTCGACTTGCGCGACTTCACCAAGACCTTTTTGGCCAAGTCGGCCCTGCTTAACGTGCTGACCAAATACTGCGTCTTCACCGTTGACAAGAACCTCATGGTGATGCGCCCCTATCAGATTGCTGCCACCGAGCGCATCCTGTTGCGCATCAAGCAGGCCACGATGAACAAATGGCAAGGCACTACGAGGGCGGGCGGCTACATCTGGCACACCACAGGCAGCGGCAAGACCTTGACTTCGTTCAAGACCGCACAAATCGCCTCTACTTTGCCTTATATCGACAAGGTGCTCTTCGTCGTCGACCGCAAGGACTTGGACTATCAGACGATGAAGGAATACGACAACTTTGAGAAAGGTTGTGCCAACAGCAACACCTCGTCGAACATCCTTCAAAAGCAACTCAATGACACCTCTGACCAGAAGAAAATCATCATCACCACCATACAGAAACTCAGCACCCTGCTGAAAAAGAAGAAAGAAATCAATTGTGCTGCCGAAAACGTGGTGATGATCTTCGACGAGTGCCACCGCAGCCAGTTTGGTGACATGCACGTGATGATAACCAAAGCCTTTAAGAAGTATTACATCTTCGGCTTCACAGGTACGCCCATCTTCGCCAAGAACGCGGGCTCTGGCAAGTACGCCCTGCTGCGCACCACAGAACAGGCCTTCGGCGAGCAGCTGCATACCTACACCATCATCGATGCCATTCGCGACAAGAACGTGTTGAAGTTCAAGGTGGATTATATCCGCACAATAAAGGCTAAAGACAACATCGACGACAAAAAGGTGTGGGGCATTGAGACCGAGGAGGCGCTGATGGCCTCGCAATGCATCAGGAACAACGTGGCCTATATCCTTGAACATTATGCCCAGAAAACGAAGCAGTTGCATCGTTACGCCTATAGCGTCGTCACCAACGTGGCCGACGTAGCGAAAAACAACAAGGTTCAGGAAGAGAAACGGAAGAGCCAGCTGGGCGGGTTCAACTCCATCCTGTGTGTCGAGTCCATCCCGATGGCAATAGCCTACTACAAGGAATTCAAGCGGCAGATGGAAGAAAAGCCTGCGGCACAACGCTTGCGCATGGCCACCATCTTCACATACGCTGCCAATGAAGCGGAGGACGAGATGGGCGGCTTTGGTGACGAAGACTTTGAAGGTACCGGCAACCTCGACACTTCCACCCGCGACTTCCTTGAAAGCGCCATCGCGGACTATAACGCCATGTTTGGCACGAAATACTCCACTGATGGCGAGAAATTTCAAAACTACTACAAAGACTTGTCGCTGCGGATGAAAAACCGTGAGGTGGATATGCTTATCGTGGTCAGCATGTTCCTCACTGGTTTCGATGCAAAGACCTTGAATACCCTTTGGGTGGACAAGAACCTCCGGATGCATGGACTGTTGCAGGCTTATAGCCGCACCAACCGCATCCTCAACAGCATCAAGGATTGCGGCAACATCGTTTGTTTCCGCAACTTGGAAGACAAAACCAACGAGTCGTTTGCCTTGTTTGGCGATAAAGATGCCGCTGGCCTCGTGTTGATGCGGCCTTTCGAGGACTATTATTACGGTTATACCGATGAGAAAGGCAAACATGTGTCGGGCTACAAGGAAATCATCGATGAATTGTTGGCCAAATATGCCTTGCCTATCAATCCCATGAACTTCACTTTGGAAGAAAAGAAGGAGTTCGTGAAGTTGTTTGGCGGCGTGCTGAAGATGCAGAACCTGCTTTCTGCCTTTGATGAGTTCACGGAAGACAAAGTCATCATCAGCCCCTTCGACACCCAAGACTACCTGACTTGGTACAACGACTTGCACGAAGAGCTGCGCCAAGAGACAGGAGAGGAGAAGGAACACATCGAAGACGATCTTGTGTTTGAGATGGAGCTGGTGAACAAAATCCAAATCGACATTCCTTATATCTTGCAGTTGGTCAAGCAATACCACGACGAGAACTGTCAGGACAAGACCATCATCGCTAAAATTCAGAAAGCCATCGGCTCCAGTCCCGACCTACGCAACAAGCGCGACTTGATTATGCAGTTCATCGAGCGCATGACCCCGAAAAAAGGAAACGATATTCCCGATGAATGGAACGACTACGTCAGTGAGCAATGCAGGAAGGAGCTGGATGACATCATCGATGAAGAGCATCTCCGCCCGAAAGAGACCAAGAAATTTATGGACCAGGCTTTCGACGACGGCTATGTGACCACCACAGGTGTGGCCATCACCAAGGTGTTGCCGCCCATGCCAGTTTTCGGCGGTGGTGCCACCAACCGCGAGACCAAGAAAAACGCCGTTTTGGAAAAGCTGCAAAACTTCTTCTCAAAGTTCTTTGGGTTGTTCGATGGCGGTTTCTCGGAGCATAATATCGTCAAGTATGAGCAAGAACACGACTTTGAGGGGCTGATGGCGGCGGAGAGGAATCCTAATGAAGGTTAGTTGCTTGAATCGAGGGCTTGCTTTGTGTCCTTGATGTTTTTCAAAACAGCCTTTGTATAGGGATGTTCTTTGCCAAGTTTGTTCTTGCGGATTTGATAAGCCTTGTTGTAATAGTCCAAAGCAGTTTTGTATTTGCCTATGGCTTGATACACTAAACCAATTTCATTGTATGACGTTGCGATAGAGGGGTGTTCCTTATCAAGATGTTTTTCTCTAATCGCTAAAGCCTTGAACAAGTATTCCATAGCCTTGCCGAAATTGCTCTGTTTGCTATAGAACATACCGAGACTGTTGTATGAGATGGCGGTTTCGGGGTTATTCGTGCCATAGTTTTTCTCCCTAATCGACAAAGCCTTGAGCATGAACAACAATGCATTATCATAGTCGTCTTGGCTTAAATACACCAATCCAATATCATTATAAGTGGTGGCAGCAGAAGGATCTTCTGAGTCAGGAGATTTCTCAATTATTGCCAATGCCTTTTGATAGTATTCCAAAGCCTTGTTGTATTCGCCCAGATCATTATACACCGATGCAATATTCATGTTTGATTGTGCAATACTAGGATCCTCCATGCCAAGTTCTTCCTCTCTTATTTCCAAAGCTTTGAAATGAAACTCTATAGCTTTATTATAGTCGCCTTTATTCTTGTATACTAAGCCAAGGTTGTTGTAAATTGAAGCCGTTTCAGAATGCTTTGTACCAAAGATTCTTTCCCTTATTGTCAAAGCCTTATGAAGATATTCTATGGTTTTGTCGTAATCGCTTTGTTTCCAATATATCCCACCAATATTGTTATAAGAGGTGGAAGTAATTTCATGTTCGTTGCCATACAACTCTTCGGCAAGGCCAATTTGACGAAGGTAGATTACTTCGGCATCATGGTATAGACCATACTCTTCCAAGAACCAAGCATAGTCAGACAACAAATAAAAGTATTTCTTTTTGTCATAAGTCGTGGCTGCAGCCCAGCGGTCGGCTTTCTTGTACAACTCAATGACTTTGACAATTTTGGCGGCTATGGTGTCGTCCTCGTTGGCCATTACGGTCTTGGCCTGCTGAACAAGTTCGTCGATATCTTGATGAATTTTTTCCCGCAATTGGGATTGTTTCTGTTCGTTTTGTTCGTACTCAGCAAATCTGGTATCTCCATCCTTTTCCGTGATGTTTTCCTGTATAACTGTAGATGCGCTTTTTATCTCTAATAATAGCCTTTCATATTTCAGTAGCCCAAGGATAAACTGTGATTCCAAGTCTGCAATGTCTTTGCAGGTATACCAATAAAACTTTTCTTCAATTAGTCGTTTTTGAAAGTCCTTTAATTCTGTGCTTTTCTCTGCTTCCGGCACATCGAAACAGAATACATAAATCTCATGCCGCTTCCTTTTCTGTAATTTTTGTGCCACGTCAAACTCGTGGACCGTCATTTCCCCAGCCTTGCCTTTGAATAGGAAGACGGATACATCGCATTCACTTAGGAGTTTGTCGATATCGTGTTGTGGTGGGGTGCCGATATTCCCCGAACGGATGTCCTCGCATTTGAGCACTTCAACTTCAATGCCATCATTTTTAAATATTGGGCGGACGGAATTCATAAGGTAGTCGCCCAATATCACCCGTTCATAATGCAGTTCGGTGATGGAGGAGCCAAGGAAAATCTTTATGATATGCATGTTTTTTACGCTTGCTGTTTGATGCCTCAAACATACAACTAATTTGTGAAGTATAATTGTTTTACATAAAATAAAAGTCGTACTATGTGATTTGGCACATCACTAGACAAAAAATGATACAAAGAAAACTCTAATCTTTGCCGCCACAAAAAAACCATAAGGCTCTATGTCAGACCAACCTGCTAACAACAATACTTTTCCTACTTACAAGTCCTCAGAGCTCATCGCCACCTTTAGCGCGGCTTTGGGCCGACAGAACGAGTTCGCTAAGCTCGTCAGTCTTCGCGGCATTTATTAGCAACGCCAGAACAACCCGCAGTGGGCGTATGCCTATGCTGGCCTTCGCGATGAGTCCTCGCAAGAGGAAATCACGCTCCGCATCCCCAAAGCAATGTATGAGAGCCTCGCAGATGGCAACCTCCATGGGCGGCATCTTTGTACCAATGCCTTTATGAAATCGACAGTCAAGGCTTCAAAAGAATGATTAATAGATACAATATTAATAATCCTCAGGGATGTTATCTTGAACTTGGCGGAGTTTTTTGATGTCAATGTTTTCGTAATTGTCATCGCCTATATTCAGGTGATACGCGTGAAATCCAAGTTGGGGCGTGTCTCCTTCGTTTTCGAAATAGATGAAACAATTGTTCTCTTCATCATAATACCAAAGCGCAGAATCTTTGTCATTGCCAATAGCACAACAAAGTAATTGATTGGTTTGTGCATCATTGGTCAATAACTGAGCTGCTGTATGTGTTCCATGATGGTCAAATATGGTTTTGGCTCTATGATTAGCATCGCCATGCTTGTCGGAATAATGATAAGTACGTTTAGGTTGTCTATATATTGAAAGCCATTTGTGTAAGGATGGGATGTCGCTCATTGCAGGTAGTGAAACAGGCTCATGGCTACTACTCTGCAAAATGACCTTGTTGTCAATAGTATCAATGGCTCCATGATGAATTAACACACAAGAAATGCCTTGGGATTGGCACCATGCCATATAGCCCAACATATCTGTCGTAATATCATTTTCATATAGTTTATACAAAATGTTCTTTTGCTCCTCAATCAAAGGACGTTCTGTCACGCCAAGTGCTGCAAATTGAGACAAAAACGTTTGCTCAATATTTGGATAGCTTTCAGAAAGCAATGTTGATTGATATAGTAAACCATCAAAATTGTCTAAATCATAATAGGTGTTTTTTCGTTCGCATCGGAAGAAATCCAAAACATCAATCACGGAATAAAATTCATTCTCTATAGATGAGGTGTTTAAAGAGAATGTGTCTCCATGAATATATTGATGAGATGGCGGCCTGGATTGGTCAACATACTCCTTGAATAATAGGTAAATGCTGGTTTGATTATTCATCGCCTTTTTCTATTGGAAGAATACAAATCGCGAAGATCCATGGCGTACTGTTCGAAGAATTGTTGGGGAGGATTGAGAATGTGTCCTTCTTGTGTGATTTCAAGGTTTTGGACAGAAGACTCGTAGTGCCCATCTTCTCCTCTATGTCCTGAAAAGAAAAGGACCTGTATGTCTTCGACAGAAAGATCAATATTACTATTCTTGACAGCAAGGAGCGAAGTGTTTAAAATATGGTCACTATGGGTCTCCACAAACACTTGAATTTTTTTCTTGATGGCATAATCAATGATAACATTCATCAGCTTTGCTTGGGCTGCAGGATGAAGGTGGGCTTCAGGATTTTCTATAATTAAGGTATCTTCCTCTTTGGCAATTGCTAAAGCTGTTATTACCGACAAAATATATCCATGTCCATAACCAACATTGATAGGTTGAAATAAAACGTCGTCTTTTGCTGAGTTAAGTGTAAACACAAGTTCGTTTGCCTGTGGCTCAATATGAAAAGAAGAGCCGTCAAGAATATTGTCCATAACACGTTCTACTTCATCTATAATTCCCTGATTACGATTGTTCCACAGCACGCTAAGTACATTTGAACCATCAGGAGTCAAATCAACAGCGCTTTCATCCATCGGTTCACGATATTGTGCTGTTTTGCGATCAGCAGCGATATAATGAATATGACGTAAAGAAATAAGTGAAGGATAATCGCTCAATTGGGAAAGACTTATGTTGAAATCCGAACTAAAATCAGAATTAAAATCGCCCATTGTGTTCCCAGAGCTATCAAAGATAGAATTTCCATTGACTTTAGCATCTGATAATTCGATAAGCGTAGGCTTTAGGTTGCTGCGATCATACTTTAACCAAAACTCATTATCTCCTTCATTATTTGTCACGATATGAAACACAATGGTGGTATCGGCATCATAAACGTTATGGACATCAGCATATAATCCTAAATTCACCCATTTGCCATTTGTGAGCAGTGAGTTCATGGCTTGTTTATCCCATGTTTGGGATAAAGTGAGTAATACTTGAAACAATGAGGATTTGCCACGTCCATTGGCGCCTGTTAACAGGTTTACTCTGCCCAATTCAAGCAATGGCGTTCGTCTTAGGCTTTTAAATCTCTCTATCTGTATTTTCTTGATCATATAAATTTGTTTTGAACCACTGCCAAAAAGCTTTGGGCATCCAGCCTATCGGTCTATTGCTTGAATGAATGGGCATCATTATTACCATGTCTTTTTCGCTAGGTAAATGACTTTTTAATTTTTTGATCTCAGCTTCTACGTCAAGGTTGCTTGAAGACACAAACCAGATGTCATCCATTGGGTGCTGGAAACTACCAAGAGATTTAATATACTCTTTTAATCCAGTGTAATCATAGAGCCCTTCATTTATATTATATGCAATAAGATATACCATCGTTATTTTGTAATAATAAGCTTGCAAAGATACATTTTTTTCTATTCATAAATGTTTCTCGTTTTGAATATTGTAAAATCTACTCCTATCAAAAGGAAACTTCATGTGAGCGGACAAAGCCCCTTATTTCTTCACCACTTTCTTAACGCTCATTCCTTCCTCTGTCTGGATGCTCAAGAAATACAAACCTTGTGGTAACGCAGTCATGTCGATTCCGAAGGCATCGTGCTTCACCGATTTTTCAAAGACGCAAGCACCAGTAACAGTGATAAGACGCACATACTGAATGCCTTCGCCTTGCAAAGTCAACTGGTCACTGACAGGATTAGGATAGACCACCAAGGTTTCGTCTTGGGTCGTGGTTTCTTCAATGCCTACGCTGGGGCCAAGATAAACGGTGTTTGAAAGCTCGGTCTCGCGTCCATTCCAAAAGGCTGTGACGTTGTACCTCTGGTTTTCAGTGGTGTTGTAGTTAGCTTGCGTGGCCGTGAGGGTCTCGTAGCCTAACACCAACTGCTCTTCGCCGCCTTCCTCCGGACCCCAATACACGTTGTAAGTGAAGTCGCTGTCACCGTCCATAGGGCTGGTGTAGCCACGCAGCATCCATGACACGTATTGACCAAATTCAGTGGCGGGTTTCCAGAAGGCTCCTTGTTTGAGCAGACAGCTGTTGCCTTCGCCAACGTAATTGCAGCAGGGGATGGGCTTGGTAGTGCCCGAGGTGGCGACGCATATCCACAAGGGTAGGGTGGGGTCGAAATCAACAGGCTCGTCCAAGGCGAATCTGACAAATTCATAGCTGGCTTCCATGTCGCGCTCCTGCACATAGAGGGTGGTATTGTTGTTGGCTAACTCACCGTTGTAGATAGTGAAAGTGAAATGACCAGTGGAGCAGTCGAACAACTCGATATGCGTGAGCGGATGGCCAGCAAAATGCGCCAGGTACTCAGGCTCCATCTTGATGCCCCATTTGTGGTTGCTCGATCCGATTTGTTCAATGAACTGGTTGTCGTCGTAAGCAAACAGACCTTGTCCGAAGAACTCAGGGGCTTCCCAACTAAGTTCCACATGGCCGTCGCTGTAGGTGCCTTCGAGGTTTTGCGGAGGCTCGCAGTAGTAATTCATCACGCTGGCATACACGCTTTGGTCTGGGTTCCATGTCGATGTACCGTTGAGGGTGGTCTCTACATGGTAGCGGTAGGTGCCCGAACGCATGATTTTGTCGTCGAGGTAAGTATAGCCTTCTTGTGACGCTATCTTTCTGTCGCCACGATAGATGTCGAAAGTACAGTTCTCGGTGGGTACAGTCCAGTGGAGTTGGATGCTTTGACCATCGGAGGTGGCAGTTACGTTTTGAGGCGGAATCAAGCCTAAACTCTCGTCTGCCACGGTATAGGTGGCGATACAACCCGAAGCGGGTGCTTCCATGTCAAAAATGGTTTCCTCGCCAGAAGCGTTCAAACTCGTAGCCCGCACATGAATCCCCTGACTCTCAGGGTCGAAACCGGCATTCCAGTTGAAAGTGATTTCGGTGTTGGCGGGCACATGCAAATCGGTCTCGGCCTGAGTGCCTTCATAAATGGTAAGATACTCGGTCTTCATCTCCGACAGGTTGTAACTCACCTCCAACTCACCGCCTTTGGTGCCGTAAGGAGAATCGGAAGTTATGGAGAGATGGATGGTTTCATAGTTGCCGAGGATGACCCAGGTTTTCGATTCGGCGCTATAAAGGTGCATCAGTCCTGCGTCAACAGAGAGCACACTGTAGATATGAAATCCGTAGTCGGCCTCGGTATAGGGATGGACAAAAGTCGTGTCGGTGACCTCAGCGATTGTAATGCCGTCACGATATACATAATAGTAGCCAGCATAAGGATTTGCATCCCATGAAAGCTCCACTTGATGTTCCAGACTGTTGACATGGGCAACGAAATTTTCTGGTCCTGGTGCGCTTCCCTCTCCTCCGTATGGCTTGATAACGAAACTCATCCTATCGCCAGTTCTGCTGATGTTGGTGATTTCAAAGCCTGGGTCATAAAACTGATAGGGTTGGTTGTTAATGAAGGGATAAGGGTCAGTGTTGTAGTTGAAGCAGGTTCTTCCTGATTCTTCGCTGAAATATGCATGGTTAAGGTCACCAGCCTCGTCAGGGGTTCCGCCGGGGCGGAAGAGATAGACTTCGTCAAGATAGTCGTTGCCGTTCCATCCTGCATTGCCGTCAAAACGTGTATCAATGCGATAAATCAGCATTCCGCTGCCAGGAATCTGGCTTTCGAAAATATTGCTCTTGTCGCGGTACTCGACAAAGAAATACTGGTCATTTGTAACAGGAATCATGTAACCGTTGCGGCGACCGCCTTCCCAAGAGACAGATTCCAGTTCGTAATTGCCGAAAGCGTCAGGTTCTGGGTTGATGACAGGAATCTCATCCACCCAGTGACCATATTTGTATTTCATGTACGTGCTCATTTGTTGCGGTGGTTCAGTGGTACCGCACATGAGGTCCCATGAGCCTACAGGGTCAATGCCGCCACTGTAATGGTATAAGTCGGGGGCACCGAGCGAGTGGAACATCTCGTGGCAGAGCGTGCTGACATTGAAGTAGCCTCCGATTTCAAGTTGCAGGTTGAAGTCGTAGACTTGCAGGTCATGGAGCGGCACGTAACGATCGTAGATGCACCAACGGTGTGGCCAAAGCAAAGAGGCCCATTCGCCAGGTTGACCTTTGATGACAAACACCACATTGTCGACCATTCCGTCGTCGTTGTAATCAAGGTCGAGGGTGTCGGGCACTTGGTCAGCCACATAGTAAATGGCACGCTCCAACATCGAGAACTCGCGGTCGGCGGTCTCACCGTCATGATAACCCATGGGATTGGTCACAGGGTCGTAAGGCATGTAGTATTCTTTCGGGTAGATGTCCTCGTAGGAAAGGATGGTTTGACCGTCAGGTTCGGGATAGAAATAGGAGCGCAGGTCAAGTTGGTTATAGCTGGTGTGGTGGTAGTAGTTGTGCAGCGAGATGGACTCGTAGTTGGAGGCGTTGAACATGGAGTCAACGGTCGAGAAAGGCGTAGTGTGATAGGTGTCGCCCGCAAAACGGATAAAGACGACCAGGTTGTTATAACGGCCATGGTTGAGCTCGCGGTTGGCAGGCCGCTTGATGGGCTTGATATGCTGCTCGCGTTCATGACGACGTTGCAGATATTCTTGCTCTGAAATCTTTACGTAGGGTTGAAGTCCAACCTCAGCAGGGTCAACACTATTGACGCGGTATGGAGAAGCGACCACCTTGCCTTGGCTGTCGTGCATGGCATAGCAGTAGTAGCCGCCTTCGCCTTTCACGATGGTGAAGCCGTTGGCATCATGCACATAGTTGTAAAACTCATCGCCCGAGGCAAAACATTCGATGATCTGACCGTCAGGTTGGGTGAGACGAACGGGGATGTTCCTTAAAGGAGCAGCAAACGTCCATTGAAACGCGCTCAAAACGAGGGCGAAAACAAATAGTAAAAATGTTTTTTTCATAATTAGTAACTGTTCAAGATTAAACTATAATGTTTTGATATGGGCCCTTCGACAGGCTCAGGGACCTTTAACTCTTGAAAAAGCTAAGGTCGTTGAGCCTGTCGAAACGCCGTCCTATATTCCCATGTTATTATAGGATAAGTTTTGTTATTTCAAATCAATGAAAGGCACGGAGTTACCTAACATGTATTGGGGCATTTTGCCATCCCATTTCTGCACGGCCTCGTAGTTCACCAACTTGGGGTTGCTCTCCAAAGCAGCGGCCTTGATGCTCATGGCCTCAGCTTCGGCCTGTGCCTTGATTTTGGTCTGCTTGGCCTGCTCCTCCACTTGGATAGTCACATTCTTGGCCTTCAGGGCGTTCTGTTCAGCAACTTGCTTTTCCTTGATGGCGGTCTCGAAGTCGTCGTCGAAGTCGATGTTCGTAATCTGGAATTGGATATTCATGAAATAGTTGCTGTCCAATGTCTGACGCAGCGTTTGCTCGATTTCGCGGCGCACGGCATCACGGTTTTCCACAATCTCTGTGGCCGCAAAGTTGCCGAAGCTTTGCTTCATGGACGAACGGATGAACGGCACCACGATGCGGTTGTGGTAGTCGTCGCCGACATTCTTCATCAGCTTGCTGACGTTCTCGCGCACCAAGTCATAATTAATGGTGTATTCCACCTCCGAAGTCTGCACGTCGCGGGTGTAGCTGTTTTCCTTGCCGTCGAACTTCTTTTGCTGCACGTTCACGCGCTTGATGGTCTGGATGAAAGGAATCTTCATGTGCAGGCCGTCACCGATGACGTCGTCGCTCATTTTGCCGAAAGTGGCGAGCACACCGCGTTCCGTTGAGCGGATGGTGTAAAACGAAGAGAAAAGCACTAAAACGGCTAAGAGTGCCAAAGCTACCCAAAGGGCGTAACGTCCCATTTTCTTGTTGTTGGGATTGATGTTGATGTTGGTGTAAGGCTGGTTCATTTTTCTAATGTTTTGTAATTATTGTTTGGGCAAAAATACACATTTTTTTGAAATCTCTGCTATTGGCTCGAAAAGAAATGTTGTAATTCAAAATTATAAGTATTTGAAAGACAAATGTTTGAGATTTCAAAAGTTTGTAATGCCATCCAAGATTGCTTTTTTAGCCCAAATTTGACATATTTTTGCGGTCGAAAACTTTAAATCGCAACACAATGAAAACGGAAAAACGAATTTTCAGAAAAATGAGGATACCTGTCATCCTTGTGGCCATGACGGTGTTGTTTACGGCTTGCCCACGCAGCAAACCCGCCTACATTGATTTGGGACGCATCCCCGAACAGTATCTGGCCACTGTGCCTTATCGTAACGGCGACGTGTTCCGTATGCAGCACGAAACAAGTAAGGTCATCATCGACTTTGAGGTGGAACGCCACCGACACAAAACTTCAAGCGAAGGCTACGGCTCCTTGCCAACACGTTTCGAGCCTGCTCCTGACTATTATTATGAGTACGAAGTGGACATGACTACATGTAAACCCAAGTATCCGGTTTTCGACTTGAGCATTTCTTTATCAAATGCTTACATGCTGAATGAAGAGGAGATGCAGTCTTGGTATAAAAAAGCTGACCTCTTTGCTGTCGGCAGTGCAAAAATTCCCTTTGTCGGCGATGACCATTCTGATTACGAAATTATTGATTCATTGGAGATTAATGGTCATTATTACAAGGATGTCTTCAAGTTGAAAACAGACTATTATAATTATGATGACGAATTGATTCATGCCGAAACCATTCTCTACAACTATGAAAACGGTTTTGTGGGAATTGTGATGTCTAACGGTGAAAAATACATGCTTTATGAAGACTAAATTTTTGATTATCTTGGCTTTGGCCTTTGTGATGGCCTCATGCACGAAGCCAACCAAATCTTACTATGTGCAAGATTCCAACCGCGCGTGGTTCGCCGACACAGCCAACCTCAAGTTCACCATGCGCGACGACAACGGCGTTTCGCAGTCGTTTTCATTTGCGGATATTGACCAATACATGTCGGAACAGGGAAGCTATTTCATGTGTATATATGTGGAAGGCATTGAATACGAGCATGTTTATCAAAGCGGCTTTTCCTCTTTTTCCACGTTGAATATGAGCGTTAGCTTGACCGCAGACCATCTAGATGACGAGCCGGAAGGCACTGACGATTTCAGGATGGATTTCGGCCCGGCGCATTACACCATGCGCATCGACGGCAATAAGTTTTATCCGAGGTGTTGCTATGAGTACAGCAATGACAGCGAGATGGAATTCATGGCTGAATACCTCGACAAATACTATGTGCACAATGTGGAATATCAGGGTGTTATGCACCTCAAATTGGTCGATGTCGCTTATCCTTGGGCGACTAATTTCCCGACGGAAGTCTATTACGCCAAGCATTACGGTCTGATTCAATGCACACTTGACGACAAACTGACTTTGTATCGTTTGCCAGATTGATTTTAAAACACGAATTATCAGAAATTTATCAAAAATTCTCAGAAATTCTCAGAAATTATTATTTTTGATAATTTGTGTACAATTCATGGAAATTCGTGTTAAAAACCCAGCGGAGCGGAAAACTCCGCTTTTTTTCTATCGTGTCGGATTTTTGTGTATCTTTGCCTTTCAAAAATTCGCGCATTATCGAATCATGAAAATTGCAGTCAATACGCGTTTGTTGCTGAAAGACAGGTTGGAAGGCATCGGGTGGGTGGCATACGAAACCTTGCGCCGCATGGTGAAAGACCATCCCGAAGTGGAGTTCTACTTCATCTTCGACCGCGAGCCCGACCCGATGTTTCTCTTCGCCGACAACGTGAAACCCATAGTGCTGTTCCCTCAGGCGCGGCATCCTTTTCTCTTTATCTGGTTTTTCGAGTTTTCCTTGGTCAAGGCGTTGAAGAAAATCCAGCCCGATTTGTTCTTCTCTCCCGACGGATATCTGAGCCTTCGCTCTGATGTGCCGCAAGTGACTCAGTTCCATGACCTTAATTTCGAGCATTTCCCAAAAGACATGCCGAAAATTCACCTTTGGCACTACAAGACCTTTTTCCCGCGTTTTGCCCGCAAAGCCAAGCGTATCGTGACGGTTTCAGAGTTTTCGAAACAGGACATTGTGGATTGCTACGGCATTGAACCTGAGAAGATTGACGTAGCCTATAACGGTGTGAATGAGAAGTTTGCACCGATTTCCGAGGAGGAACAAGAGGCCGTCCGCGCCAAATACACCGATGGAAATCCTTATTTCATGTTTGTCGGCTCGCTGCATCCGCGCAAGAACTTGGCGAGACTGTTCACGGCCTTCGATTTGTTCAAAAGCCAAACGCCGTCCAATGTCAAGTTGCTGATTGTAGGGGAGAAGCGTTGGTGGTCGGAACCGATTGAGAAGGCTTACAGCCAGATGCGTTTCAAGGATGAGGTGGTCTTTGCCGGACGGTTGAGTGCCGAAAAACTTCACGAGGTGACGGCGGCGGCCTTGGCCTCGGTGTATGTGTCTTATTTTGAGGGCTTTGGCATCCCGATTTTGGAGGCGTTCAAGTGCGAGACGCCTGTCATCACTTCTAATGTGACCTCCATGCCCGAGGTGGCCGACGATGCGGCACTTTTGGTGGATCCGTTCAGCGAGGCCTCTATCGCCGAAGGCATGACAGAGATGTTGGATGAGAACGTCCGCGAGGCATTGATTGAAAAAGGTATCGAACGTGCCAAGGACTTTTCTTGGGACAAGGCTGCCGAAGGCATTTGGAATTGTCTAATGAAAGCATTAAAAGAATAGAATATGGAAAGAATCATAATGTATCCCACTGACAATGAGAAAGAAGCAGTGGATTGGAAAGAACTCCAAGGACAGCATATCACTGCGGTAAAACGCAACATTTTGGTATTAGGCTCAGGTGGTCGCGAACATGCCTTGGCGTGGAAGCTGGCCCAAAGTGAAGGAGCCCATGTCTTCATCGCGCCTGGCAATGCCGGAACGGCTCAAGTGGGTGTGAATGTCAACATAAAACCCTCTGATTTTGAAGCGGTAAAGGAATTCTGCTTGAAACAAGAAATTAACCTTGTTGTAGTCGGTCCAGAGCAGCCTTTAGTGGACGGCATCGTCGATTTCTTCAAAGGCGACGAGGCATTGAAGTCGGTGAAAATCATCGGTCCTGACAAGCGTGGCGCACAGTTGGAAGGCAGCAAAGCCTTTGCCAAGGACTTCATGGAAAAGTATGGCGTGCCGACGGCGAAATGCTTCAAGATCAATAAGGACAACCTTAACGAGGGCTATAAGTTCCTTGAAAGCGTGAAAGCCCCATACGTGCTGAAAGCCGATGGTCTTGCTGCAGGTAAGGGCGTGTTGATTCTCAATGACTTGTTGGAAGCCAAGGATGAATTAGGCAAAATGCTCGACGGCAAATTCGGTGCAGCTTCGGCGACTGTGGTCATCGAGGAGTTCCTGAAAGGTATAGAAGTCTCTGTCTTTGTGTTGACCGATGGTGAACATTATGTTTTGTTGCCTGAGGCCAAGGACTACAAGCGCATCGGCGACGGCGACCAAGGCTTGAACACAGGCGGCATGGGAGCCGTTTCACCTGTTCCGTTCTGCACACCTGAGTTTTTGGATAGGGTGGAAGAACGCATTGTAAAACCGACTTTGAAGGGCTTGAAAGCCGAAGGTATCGACTATAAGGGCTTCATTTTCTTGGGCTTGATGAACGATGGCGGCAATCCTTACGTTATCGAGTACAACGTTCGCATGGGCGACCCAGAGACTGAGGCCGTAATGACCCGCATTGAGGGTGATTTTGCCGACTTATTGGATGCCTGCGCTGATGGCCGCTTAAATGAAGTGCATTATGCCAAGTGTGAAAAGACTGCGGTCACTGTGATGATGGTCTCTGGCGGCTATCCCGAATCTTACAAGAAAGGCATGATAATGAGCGGATTGGACAATTTGAAGGATGTGGTGGCTTTCCATGCTGGTACGGCCTTTGATGCAGAAAAACAAGTGGTTACGGCGGGCGGGCGCGTCATTGCGGTGACGGCGCATGGTGATTCGATTGAAGAGGCGAGAGGCATCGCTTATCGCGAGGTAGAGAGGATTCATTTCGAGGGTGTCAACTATCGCCACGACATTGGACTTGACTTGATGAGAATGCAATGATTAAGTTTTTCAGACAGAGCTATGCCATTCAGTATGTGGTGATTGCGTTGATGGCGATTGCCCTGTGGATACCTGCCTTTGCGTCGGGGAAGATGACCATGGGCTTGGAAAGCCCTGTGACTCCCATCTTCAATGTGATTGACGAACTGCTCGATTTTTCACATATAGCCCAACATGCTTTGGCTTTTTTGCTGTTGGCCTTTGAAGCCTTGATTTTCAATGCAATCATGGTGAAAAGCCAGATTGTGGGCAAGGTGAGTACTATGGGGGCCTTCGTTTTCGTTTTGCTGATGAGTCTGACGAGGACGCAGACCAATTTCTATCCCTTTGTCTTGTCGGTGCCCTTTATTTTGCTTGCTATGGACAGGCTGTTTGAGATTTATTTGATGCCCAATTCCGAATTGAATTTGCTGAAAGTCGGGATATATGTTGCTCTTGCCTCCATGTGTTATTTTCCTTCTATCGTTCTGATTTTGTGGGTGATTATTGTCCTCCCCATCGCAAAGAAAGGCTCGTTGAGGTTGCAAATCATACCGCTGTTAGGCTTTTTGGCTGTTTATTTCTTTTATTTTGTCGGCATTTTCCTGTTCAGCAACTTGCAAACGGTGTGGAATGGCTACGGCGATTATTTCCGTTCTTTCCGTTTGTTGGTAACAGGTTTCAACCTGAAAACCATAGCGTTATTGGTCATGTTGATTGTCCCGACCATTTTCTTGATTTTTGGTAGCAACAATACAAATTTGGAAAAAACGGTGGCCGTGCGGACCAAGATTTCCATGGTGACCATCATGCTCTTCTTTGCACTGTTCCTGCTGTTTGTAGGCAGCAATGTCTTGATGAACGGCTTGATTTTCATTGTGTTGTCTGTCCTCGTAGCTTACGCATTCTCCTATATCAGCAATACGGGCTGGGCCAATTTGTTTTTGACCTTGTTTATGATGTTGGTATTTGCTAATCAGTACTATTTTAAATGGTTGTAAATCATGGCGTTGCTTTCACATTATTCGGATTGGGTTGAAGCGGGATGCGACGAGGCCGGAAGAGGATGCTTAGCGGGTCCTGTGGTGGCCGCAGCCGTCATCCTAAACAAAGACAAGGATTATCTGGAATTGAATGACTCAAAGCAACTTACGGAGAAGAAAAGGATGTTGTTGCGGGATTTGGTGATGCAGGAGGCTTTGTCGTATGGCATTGGAGTCGTGTCACCGCAGGAGATTGACAAAATCAACATTCTAAATGCATCATTCTTAGCGATGCACAGGGCTTTGGATCAACTGAAACTTCAACCCGAACTTTTATTGATTGACGGTAACCGCTTCAATCCTTATAAAAAGGTGAAGCACGTCTGCATCGTGGGGGGAGATGCCAAATACCAGTCGATTGCGGCGGCTTCCATTTTGGCCAAGACCACACGAGACATGATGATGCAGGAGTACGACAAACAGTATCCCCAATACAACTGGAAGAAAAACAAGGGTTATCCTACCTTGGAACACAAGCAAGCCATCGCCGATCATGGAACCACGCCTTTGCATCGCATGACTTTCAATATGGCAATTCAGTTGAAGTTGGATATTTGATAACGAATTACAACTAAAGGAAAATGAAAAAGATAATCCATATTGCTTTTGTGTTTGTTTTGGCGTTTTCGGCCTTATTGGCGCAAGCGCAAACTGATGCGATGTCGGATTATTGGAAAGACACGGATTTCAGCGACACCACTTTGATTCTCTCCAAAGCGTTTACAGATCAATTGGTCGGATTCTTTTATTCTTTTACTGATGGCGACGAGCAACGCTTTGACAGTCTGTCGATTGCAGGCTTGAGCTATGTCCTTGATAAGGCTAAGGTCAACATGAGAGTGTATGAGTTTGTGCTCGAGTTTGCCTTGAATGGCTATTCTGCAATGGGAAGAGACCGAGTGACGGATTATCTTTTGAACTATCCGAAACTTGCTGAGGGTGAGATTTCAATGGAAGAAGGCCTTCGTCTCGATTCCATCACTGAGCCATATCAGAAGGTGAAGGTCGGGGCGAAAGTGCCTGATTTTTCGGGCGTTGCCATTGACGGAAAACCTTATCATTTGTATGATTCAAAGGCGCAACATATCATTGTGGTCTTTTGGTCGACGGACTGCGAGTATTGCCATGATTTCTTGGTGCAGATGCGCAAAAACTTAGATTTAAAGTCTGATTTTGAATTGGTTACCTTTGCATTGGCGGAAGATAAGGACGCTGTGACTCAAACGGTAAAAAAAATGCGTCTGCCAGGATACCATTTTTATGATGATTTGCGTTGGGAAGGAAAGGCCTTTTTGGATTTCCATGTCACTTCCACGCCGACCGTCTTTTTGGTGGATGCCGATAAGACCATCGTCTGCAAGCCATACGATTGGGAAGAGTTGAAGAATTGGTTAAGAAAAAAAACAAATAAATCGATTGAAAAATAAATAGTTATATGAATATCAAAAAGTATTTATCTGTAGGATTTTTTGTAATGGCCCTTTCGGTTGGCCAGATGTTTGCCCAGGATGCGGAGACGCGTTGGGTGGATTCAGTGTATAACAGCCTCACTTTGGAGCAGCGTGTGGCCCAATTGATTTGTGTGCGCGCCAATCAGCCCGATGAGCCTTTCTATGAGAAAGTTGGCAAGTACATCAAGCAATATAATATTGGTGGCGTGTGCTTTTTCCGTGCTGAGGCTGAGGCTCAGGTGAAGCAGACCAATGCCTGGCAGGCGATGGCTCAGACACCGCTGATGGTCTCCATTGATGCGGAATGGGGTTTGGCCATGCGCGTGAAGAAGACCATTGCCTATCCTTATCAGATGACTTTGGGTGCCATCGCGGATGACGAGTTGATTTACGAGATGGGGCAACAGGTGGCTGAGCAGTGCCAGCGCATGGGCATCCATGTGAATTTTGCGCCAGTCGCGGATGTCAATTCCAATGCGGCCAATCCTATCATTGGGGTGCGCAGCTTTGGCGAAAACCCGCAGACTGTTGGCGAAAAAGCCACAGCCTACGCGCTGGGTATGCAGAGTAAAGGATTGATTACCACGATGAAACACTTCCCTGGTCACGGCAACACGTCCACAGACTCGCATTTGACCCTGCCCACCGTGACGCGCACCATGGATGAGGTTCGTGACATCGAATTGGCACCTTTCCAATACATGATTAATCAAGGTGTGAACGGTGCGATGGTCGGACACTTGTATTTTCCTGCCATTGAGAAGGTTAAGAACACATCTTCTTCGCTTTCATACGGTGTGGTCACCGAATTGTTGAAGGAGGAAATGGGCTTCGATGGCCTGATTTTCACCGACGGCCTCGACATGAAAGGTGTTTCGGAGAAGGTGAGGAACGACAGCGTGCCTTACGTGGCATTCATGGCTGGCAACGACGTGCTGATTCTGCCTCACGATGTGCCTTTTGCCATTAAGACCATCAAGGCGGCGGCGGAGCGTGACCCCATCGCGGCGGCGCGTTTGGAAGAGAGCTGCAAGAAGATTTTGCGCTACAAATACCGCGTTGGCCTCAATCATTACAAACCTGTGTCCACCGCCAACCTAATGACCGACCTGAAGAAGAATTCGTACAAAGAATTGCGCCAACAACTCTATAGTGAGGCTGTCACGGTGTTACGCAATGAAAATCAAGTATTTCCGTTGGATAACAAAAGGAAAATCGCTGTGGTGACGATTGGCAATACCAAGAATGATGTGAATAATGGTCTTGTGGAACGCGGTTTCGACACCAAGTCGTTTGTGACCACAAAAGAGGAAATCGCTTCAAAGTCAGCGGAATGGCTGAAAAAACTTACAACCTACGACTTGGTAGTGGTGAATATTGAGAAAACCTCGATGTTTGCTAGCAAAAACTATGGCATCCCTGGTGAGACCGTGCAGTTTTTCAATCGCTTAGTGAAACAGAACGATGTGATTCTCAATTTGTTTGCTTGTCCATACGCCTTGGATATGTTCCAAATCAACAATCGCGTGAAGGGTATTGTGGTGGCTTATCAGGATGAGGTGCCCGCTGTGAATGCGGTGGTGCGACTGCTTTCAGGTGAGCTTGAAGCGCATGGAAAGCTGCCTGTCTCGGTGGGTAAATTCAAGTGCGGTGATGGTATTACTGGTGTAATGCCTGAACGTAAGGAGCAGATCGTTCCGCAAAAGGAGATTCCTGCACCTGCCATGCCTATGGATCAGAATGGGCAGATGGGGTCGTCGTCAAAAGGCGTTTTGTCCGAAAAATACGTTTCCAAGTTGGATTCTGTGGCTCAGTTAGGCATTCGCCAAAAGGCTTATCCTGGCTGTCAGCTTGTGGTGATGAAAGACGGTAATATGGTGTATGACAAGTGTTTCGGTAATTTCACCTACGGTGGCGGCCATCAAGTGCAGCCCGATGACCTCTATGACATTGCTTCATGCACCAAAATCTTCGCCTCGACCTTGGCCATCATGAAGTTATATGAAGACGGACTGATTGACCTCAACAAGACCTTGGCCGACTTTTTTCCCTATCTGAGAGGTAATCCTCACGGCAGGTTGAAACTCATCGATATCATGACGCATCAGGCGGGACTGAAGGCGTGGGTGCCATTTTTCCAGGTGACGGTGGACGAAAACGGCCCGATGTTTGAGTTTTACAGCGATAAAATTGATGAAAACCACAATGTTAGGGTGGCTGAAAATCTGTACCTTGTCAATAATTATGAGGACAGGATTTTCGACTCGGTCTCGAAGACGCCTTTGGGAAAGAAGAAATACCTTTACAGCGACATGGGGTTTTACTACATGCCGAAAATCGTGAAACAGATTACGAACCAGAACATTTGGGATTATCTGAATGAGAAGTTTTATCTTCCCATGAATCTGAATCACATCTGTTATCAGCCTTTGAGCCACTTTTCCCGCGAGCAGATTGCGCCTACGGAGAACGATACGGTTTTCCGCAAGCAACTGATTTGGGGCGATGTACACGACCAAGTGGCAGCAATGTTTGGCGGTGTGTCAGGTCACGCGGGCTTGTTCTCCAATGCTCACGATTTGGCGGCACTCATGCAGATGTTTTTGAACGAAGGCACATACAACGGCGTGCGCTATCTGAAGCCCGAAACCGTGCGTTATTTCACCACGGCGCCTTTTGCCGCAAGTAACAGCAACCGTCGGGGCATCGGCTTCGACAAGTTGCCCATCAACAAGAAAGGTTCTTGCACGGCTTCCAAGTCGGGCTCGATGGAAGGCTATGGACACACTGGTTTTACCGGGACTTTCGTCTGGGCGGATCCTGCCAATAACACGGTTATCGTCTTTTTGTCCAACCGCGTTTACCCCGATGCCGAGCCCAACATTTTGGTGAGGACAGGTATCAGGACGACGCTGCACGACATTCTGTATGAAGCCTATCCGATAAAGTAATTGTATGAAAAGCAGTAAGATAATCCTAATCACTGGTGCCAGCAGCGGCATTGGCTTTGATGCGGCTCAGACCTTGGCTCAACAGGGACACAAGGTGTATGCCGCCGCCCGCAGGGTGGAACGGATGGAGCCTTTGAAAGCTCATGGCGTGCAAGTCCTTAGGATGGATGTCACAGATGAAACGTCTATGATTCAAGGGGTTAAAACTGTCATTCAAGCAGAAGGGCGTATTGATGTGTTGGTCAACAATGCAGGATATGGTTATTTCGGTGCCATCGAAAATGTGCCTTTGGAGGAAGCACGCCGACAACTGGAAGTGAACGTTTTCGGTTTGGCGCGTCTCACCCAATTGGTGTTGCCTTACATGCGCAAGCAGGGGAGTGGCCGTATCATCAACACCTCGTCAATTGCAGGCAAGATGGTGTTTTACATGGGCGGCTGGTACAACGTGACCAAATACTCCGTCGAAGCCTTCAGCGACGCCTTGCGCATGGAGACAAAGCCCTTTGGCATCGATGTGGTGATGATTGAGCCTGGCGCCATCAAGACCGATTGGGGCATCATTGCGGCGAAACATCTGAAGGAATCTTCGATGGGTACGGCATACGAGGAAATCGGTACGCAGTGGGCCAACAACATGGAATGGTTTTACAATACTAATATGTTATCGAAGCCGTCGGTAGTCGCCAAGGCCGTCAGTCGTGCCGTCAACAGCCGTCATCCGAGGGCGCGGTATTGCATAGGGCGTTTTTCAACCATCGGAAGGGTTGCCCATGCACTTATGCCTGCTCGTTGGTGGGATGCCATGATGCGTCAGGGAGGCAAGATAAAGGTAAAGTAGTTTGGTAACTCACATTAAATCGTATGTTAATTTAAAATTTACTATAATGAAAAACATGAAATTAGTGCTGGTCCTTGCGACCGTGACGTTAGCCGCCGTCTCTTGCGGCCCGAAGAAAACCACACAAAAAACGGAAGAAGAGCAAACTGCGCCTAAGATGCTGGTGCTCTACTATTCCCAAACCTCCAACACCAAGGCCGTGGCACAGGAAATCGCTACAAAACTCGGTGCTGATTTAGAGGAGATTGTCCCCGTGGAACTTTACGATGGCGATTTTCAAGCCACCATCGAGCGCGGCAAGAAAGAACTTGACGAGGGTGCTTTCCCTGAGATTCAGCCTCTTAAAGTGGATGTCACCAAGTATGACGTGATTTTCCTCGGCTATCCGATTTGGTTCGGCACCTACGCTCCGCCTGTCATCACTTGGTTGAATCAAGTGGATTTGAGTGGCAAGAAGGTTGTTCCGTTCTGCACTTTCGGCAGTGGCGGATTGGAGTCGAGCGTGAAGGATTTGCTGGAGGCTGAGCCTAAGGCCGAGATTCTTCCTGGCTATGGTGTCCGTGCCGCTCATCTCGAAGCTATGCCCAAGGAAATCGACCAGTTCTTGAAAGCAGGCGGTTTCATCGAGGGAGAATACACCAAGTTGGAGGAATTCCCCGAGCAACATCCTGTGAATGAGGAAGAAGCTGCCATTTTCGATGCTGCCGTCGGTGACTATCCGATGATGCACGCCCAGGCCAAGGCTGTGGCTTCGCGCAACATTCCTGACGGTGTCGAGTATGTGTTCACCGCCGTTGACCTTCCGCGTGAAGACCGTCCCAACATGCCTCCTGCGGGCGAGATGACGGTCTATGTGACGGTGGTTGGGGATGAGACTCCTGTGTTCACTAAGGTGATCAGGTAATGCACTCCCTGAGATTTTCACTGGCCAATCCAAGATTTGCGGTAATTATACAATGTTTAACACCATGCGAAACCTTACCAAATCAAATATGAAAGCCTTATCGAAACTGTTGCTTGTTGTTCTGGTTTTTCTTTTGTTTTTTCAAGCTGTAAAACGAAAGAACAAGAAAACTCGTCCTGGACATCTCATATCTGGGAGAAGAGCCAACCTGTCTACAAAGAAATTATTTCGCTGCCGTTCATCGCGGAACTTGCATACGGTACACTTCCAGCCGACAAGTTCATACGTTATCTTGAACAGGACGAGATTTACTGCCGCAACTTCGACCGTCAGCTGCTACAGTTTGCCGAATCGATTCCCGACCCTGAGGAGAGAGCCTTTTTCAAGGCTTTCGCTCAGGCGAGTATCGATAGTGAAGATGCCATGCATCAGCTACTTATAGAGCAATATGGCATTGATAGCACGGCCTTGCCTTCACGCGTCACATTGGAGTATTATTCACACACGCAGAAGGCTTTGGATGCTGGGGTAAAGGAAGTTACTTTGGCTGCCATGCTCCCTTGTCTGTGGTTGTACAACTGTGTCGGCTACGACATCCTGCATAACGCGAACTTGGAGGGAAACCCTTACAAGGATTGGATTGCGGCGTATGGCGACGAGGAATACACTGCCGGGATGAACCGAGTTTTAGAGATCATTGACAAGTGGGCCGCAACTGTAGACGACGATGTGCTATCGAAGATGGATGAAGTCTTTATAGAAGCCGCATGGTTCGAATATGCTTTTTGGGATTATGGCTATACTGGAGATGAAGAAAGGGCCTTGGGTGTTCATTGATTCCTATTTGTTTGTTCAGATTTGCAATCAGAATACATTGAGTATCAGCATTTGTAATGCGAAATGAACCTCTTGTTTGTTCTTTTAAGGACAGTATTTTGCGTTTTTCTTAAAAGTATTATTTTTGTGCCTATATAAATGAAAAAGTTTTATTTTTGCGAGAATTAAATTAAATAAAAGATAAAAACGAAAAATGAAACTAGTTGTCGTCGGAGATTTAAGCCTTCAAGATAGAGCCGCTAAAATGGCATGGGACGAAAATCAATTGGATCATGCCTTTGCAGAGGTGAAAAAAGTGGTGGAGACATGCGACCATGCGATAGTGAATCTGGAAAGTCCCGTTACAAATAGCACCCAACCTATCCTAAAAAAAGGACCCAACCTAAAGAATAACCCAACCGCTTTCAATATCATTAATTATTGTGGGTTCGACATCGTTACACTTGCCAACAATCATTTAAAGGATTTTGGCGGAAAGGGTGTGACAGACACACTCGACCATTGCAAGCAACATGGTTTGACTGTGGTAGGTGCTGGTCGTACGCTGGATGAAGCAAGACTGCCTCTGATAATAAAAGACGACAGCATTACCATCGGCATCATCAATGTTTGCGAGCATGAGTTCTCGGTAGCAACAAGGCAATCGGCCGGGGCTAATCCGTTGGATTTCCCCAACCTATTTGAAGACATTCAAGAATTGCGCAAGAAGGTTGACAAAATCATCGTTATTATTCACGGTGGCAAAGAACATTATCAATTGCCCACCCCAAGGATGAAACGAGAGTATCATTTGATTGCCGACTTTGGTGCCGATGTCATCGTTAACCATCACCAGCATTGTTATTCCGGTTATGAGCTTTATAAGGGGAAACCTATTTTCTATGGGTTAGGTAATTTCTTTTTTGATGAGCCCAAAAAGCGCAATGATAAATGGAATCAAGGCTTAATGATACAATTAGATGTTGAAAAAGAGAGGATTGACTTTAGGCTGATACCCTACGAGCAGTGCAATAATGAGCCGGTTGTCAATGTTCGGGATGATTCGTCTGTCGCAAAACAACTGGAAGAGATTAACAGAGTCATTGCCGATGACGAACAGTTAGAGGCTGCATTGGGTAAATTGGTTGAAAAAGAGAAAAGAAAACTGCTGTTCCCCTTCATACCCTACAGGAACCATTATCTGAGGGCATTATACAACCGAGGACACCTGTCAGCTCGCATTTCGAAAAAAGATGAGGTGAACATCGAGAACGTTACCAGCTGCGAAACCCACAGGGAACTGCTGCTACACTATTTTTACAGTCATTTGCATGAAAGAGAATGACCAGCCATCCTCTTTTCATCTTCGTGGCATGGTAAAAGAGGTTTCAACTGCTCGAAAAACAATGCAGTAAAAACATGCGCGCCATCGTCGTTCAGATGTCTGGCATCGTAGAAAAGTTCAGGATGGTCGTTGAAATAGGGTGTGTCGTAAAAATCTATGAACGGAATGCCATATTTTTCGCATATTGCAGCCACTCGTTTATTGTTGTCGTAAGGGCGAAACCTTGGAGAACTGACAATGACTAAAGGAACTTTTGCCGATAAATACTTTTTCAGGACATTCTCAAAGTTGTTCAAAGTATAACTATCTAACTCTAATGTTGGTATTTCAGCCTTTGCGTCATTGTTGTATTTAGTAAGGTCTTTGTGTGTTCCCTTCATGGGTTCATATCCGTCATTTGGGGCTTCCGGGGCAGAAATGGTGGAAATAATCCGGAACAACTTGCCGTTATAGCGGTATAGACTTGATTTCATAAGCAAGCGTTCTTTTAATCCTATATCATCAAGATACCGACGCACGATGGTATCTTTCCAATAGAAAGGAGCGGAGAACTCGATGTCGTCGACCAGGTCATCACATAGCAGTTCTTCAAATATGTCATAAATGACGAGTTGGGGGCGGTAACGTGAAAGAAGAACCTCTGCCGCACAGGAATTGCTGTTGAGCTTCTTTGCACTGATTGAGGCATTGTAAAGGGAAAGGTGCTTGCCCATGCAGGCATCTATGCTGTCAGCCAACTGTTGGGAAACATAGTGTTTGCATCCGCGAGACGATCCTAAGATGACAACATCGGTTTCTAAACGGTGAAGGCGATAATTGTCTTTGGCAAAATCTCCGCTGAAATCAGGCAATTTGTCCATGAGCCTGTCGGCCACCACTCCGACAGCAATATCAACCACAACAAGCATCGCTATAGCAATGAGTAAGGTTTTCAAAAAACGAACATTATCTTTTTTCATGATGATTAGAATTAGAATTGGAAATAAATGAACTGGCCACCGGTATAGGAGCCGAACAAAATAATATAGGCAATGAGTACAACTGTTGAAATATAGCGCACCACAATGTGTTTGGAATGCATGAAATTACATTTCCAGTTGAATTCGTCCTTAATATCTTTAAAACACAGGATGGCTAAGGCAGTGAAACCGTAGGCAAAAACCGATTTGTCCACAAATAGCGGACCATGATTGGTGACGATCTTTCCGATGATGGTGAATGCGTCAGCCAAAGTGTTCGCCCTGAAGAATATCGAGACAAAGACCAACAATGCGAAACAGAAAACAGTACTTAATACTCGGGAAAGCGCAGTCTTGTATTCAGGTTTATGAACAAATTTGCGCCACACCTTGCCAATGACTACATACAATCCGAACACTGCACCCCAAACAATATACGTCCAATCCGCCCCATGCCACAAACCGCAGATGAGGAATGTGACAAACAGGTTGAACAGGTAACGAGGGTATTTTACGCGACTGCCTCCTAATGGAATATAGACGTAGTCCAAAAACCACGATGAGAGCGAAATATGCCACCGTTTCCAGAACTCATCGATGTTCAGTGAGAAATAGGGGCGACGGAAGTTTGTCATGAGCCGGAATCCCATCACACGGGCGGCGCCAATGGCGATTAAGCTGTAGCCTGCAAAATCGCAATAGGATTGGAAATTGAAAAGCAGGGTGGCGAGACCTATGCTGGTGCCGCTGTGATATCTAATATTGTTATAGATAGCAGTCACATATTCGCTTATTACGTCAGCCACACATACTTTCATAAAGTAACCCCACACCATCAATTTCAAGCCCTCTATGGCGTCTTCGTATTTAAAACTGTGTTCCTCGTGGAACTGTGGAATCAGGTTTTTGGCACGCTCGATAGGACCAGCAACTAATTGCGGGAAGAAACTGACGAAGAGCGCGTATGTGATGAAGTTGCGTTCTGCCTTGATGTTGCCTCGGTAAACGTCGACGGAATAGCCCACCGCTTGGAAGGTGTAGAACGAGATACCTACGGGCAACAGTACGTTGAGGTTAGGCACATTCCATCGTAGTCCCACCATTTCCAACAGGCTGAATATCGATTCGTTAATAAAGTTGAAGTACTTGAAGACAAACAGGATGGAGAAATTAATCACCAAGCTAACCACCAGAAAAGCCTTTTTCTTGGGCTCGTCGTCAGCATGCTTTTCTACTAATATACCACATAAATAGGTCAGCACCGTGGAGGTCATGATGAGCACTGCGTAAACGGGCTTCCAGTTCATGTAGAAATAGTAACTGGCGACAAGAAGGAAAGGTATGCGCCAGCGGTTGTTCTTCAACAGATAGTACACAATGCATACTATCGGGAAGTAGATGAGAAACTCAAACGAATTGAATAACATATCTTTTGATTTTATGATTTGTTAAGCATGATTTCGATAGGCAATATTTTGTCACTTTAAAAACGCCGCAAAAATACAAAAAAAAATGATTGTTTTTGTATTTTTCAGGGACAAGCCTTATTTTTGCAAATTGATAAGGATGGATTGGCTCGTTATATTATAAATTGGCAAAGCCTTAGGCATGGTTTACAACACACCTAAGCCACAATTTGAAAATCCATAGAAAAATGGGTGAAAAAGATTGGTTTTGGTGAAGAAAAAATCCCTATCTTTGCGGCTTCAAATAGAGTGTATGCATGTCATTGTGTAAACTGATATAAACCAATTGATTAACCATTTTTTGTAAACCAACTATGCAGGAAGGATTAAAACAGAAGGCAGTCAAAGGCGTAGTATGGACGACGTTGCAGCGATACTCGACGATGCTCATACAGTTCATTTCGGGCATCATCCTTGCGCGACTGCTCACGCCTTACGACTACGGCTGTATTGGCATGTTGATGATTTTCATGCTGTTGGCAGAATCGTTTATCGACGGTGGTTTTGGCTCCGCCTTGATCCAGAAAAAAAATCCCACACAGACCGACTATTCGACCATCTTCTTCTGGAACATGGGCCTGTCGGCGGTGATGTATGCCGTGCTCTTTCTGTCGGCTCCAGCCATTGCCAGGTTCTATGGTATCTCCGAGTTGAGCAAAATATTGAGAGTCCAAGGTGCCGTCTTGTTCATCTATGCTTTCAACATCGTGCAGCGCAACCAGTTACAGAAAAAACTGAACTTCAAGATTCTCTCCATTGTGACCATCCTGACTTCGGTTACCGCATTGACTGTTACTGTTATCATGGCTTATAAAGGCTGTGGCGTTTGGGCTTTGGTAGCTCAGAACATGCTGACAGCGGCCATCCCAGCTATTGTCTTCTGGTTTTATGTCAAGTGGCGCCCCCAGTGGGTTTTCTCCTGGCAGTCGTTCCGTGAGTTGTTCAGCTTCGGTTTTTATATGTTCCTGACCAATTTGATGAATCAGTTTGGTCAGCAGATACAGGGATTGCTGATAGGTAGGTTTTATGACCCATCCACCATGGGCTACTACTCCAAGGCAAACTCAACCGAGCGTCTCGCCTCGACCAGTATCTCAAAAGTGATGTCGCAGGTGACCTATCCGCTTTATGCTGAGAAACAGGACGACAAAGCTGCCTTGGGCGACATGATTAAGAAGATTACAATGACCGTGTCCTACGTCACTTTCCCCTTGTTGTTCATACTCCTTTTGTGCGCCAAGCCGTTGTTCATCCTGCTCTATTCCGACCGATGGGCAGCCAGTGTGCCTTATTTCCAGGTGTTGTGCATTGCCGGACTTGCCTACAGCTTGCAGTCAGTGAACTACCAATCGGTAGCCGCCATCGGCAAAAGCAAGACAATGTTTATCTGGACATTTGTGAAAAGGGCCCTGGGTATTCTCTTTGTCGTCGCAGGCCTGCTGATTTATGGGATGCGTGGTCTGTTGATAGGTATGGTGCTCAACGCATGGTTCTCTTATTTTGTCAATATCTGGCTTGTATCTAAGCATATCGGCTATCGTTGGCAGAGCCAACTTCTCGACATTTTACCTGTCCTGATAGCCTCGTTGTGTGCTGCCGGCCTCTCCTACGGAGTCGGGAGGCTTTGTTCCCTGTCGCTCTATGCCGATGGGGCACTGAAGCTAGTTCTCTTTTTGGCTTTGTATGTCGGATGGTCTTTGCTGGCTAAACCTGAAGCATATCAGCTGTTTAGTGGTATAACAAAGCCCTTCGTGAGGAAGTTGAAACGAAAAGTGAATAAAAAGGAAAACAGATTGAAAAAAGAATAAAACAATGAGTTTCATAAAAGACATTGGAATTTGGTTTGCTGATCTTCTTTCCATCAGCGATTACGACAAAAAGGTGATGCGAAAGTTCCGGAGAATGCGTCGTATTTATGCAAAGGGTGGCACCATCAACCGTTTGCGTGCCAAACGTATGGAGAACAAACTGTTAGAGAAGTATCAGTTGCACATTCCTTGCACGGTAAAGATTGGTAAGAACTTTGAGATACGACATCCGGATTGCATCGGTTTTGGCCCGACAACAGAGATAGGTGACAATTGTAGAGTATATCCCTTTTTTTCTGCACATGCAGCTCTGAAAGGTGACAGGGAGCTGATTAAAAACCGTGTTCGCCGTCATCCCAAGTTTGGCAACGATTGCATTCTTGGAGCCAAAGCCACGGTGATAGGTAACGTCACCATCGGCGATGATGTCGTTATCGGGGCTGGAGCCCTTGTCACCAAGGATGTACCTTCACACAGCGTTGTGAAGGGTGTGAATCAGATACGCCCAAAAAGACCGGATGAGATACCAGACAAATATAAACAAACAGAATGAAAAAGTACAAGATTGGATATACCCAAGGAACATTCGACATGTTCCATATCGGCCATTTGAATCTGCTTCACCAGGCAAGTGAACTTTGTGAAAGTTTGATTGTCGGAGTGAACGCTGACCAGTTAGTGAGCGAGTATAAGCACAAGATCCCTGTAGTCAACGAGAACAACCGTAAAGCCATCATTAGCGAGTTGCGGTGTGTTGACAAGGTGGTGTTGTGTCATACCCTGAGTAAGACCGAAGCATGGCAACAGTTGCATTTCGATGTCATCTTCATCGGCGACGACTGGAAAGGCAACGAACGTTGGAAACAGACTGAGATCGACCTGAAGCCTTTAGGGGCCGAAGTGGTGTATCTGCACCACACCGAGGGCGTGAGTTCTACCATCCTCCGCGAAAAGGAGAGCATTAAAATCATTGACTGAGCCATGAGTATAACAGTTGTCATCAAAAAATGGGTCAGGAAGAGCTACATGTACCTCTGCTATGTCACGAGGCCACGGAAGGAGAAGAGCGTTTTCTTCGCCTCGTTCAGGGGTCAATACTCCGACAATCCTCGTGCCATCAGTGAGTGTCTCCACCACATGGCACCCGACATAAAAATCGTGTGGCTCATCAAACCCAGCTTCAAACAATATGTGCCTGACTATGTTACCATCGTTCCACCCACTCCCCGCATTGCGTTGAAGGCACAGGCACGGGCCAGTGCGTGGGTGATGAATTATGTCAATCAAAAGCGTCTTGGCGATTACAAAGGCCGTGACACCTTCTACATCCAGACTTGGCATGGCGACCGCGGTCTCAAAGCCATTGGCTATCTTAGTGAAAACAGCAAGAGCAAAAGTTTCAGCGGATATGACCTGGAACACTGCGACTTGATTGTGGCCGGATCGGACTATGGTGTAAAGAAAGCACGTCAAGGACTGCGCTACAACGGTGAGGTCATTGTGGAAGGAATGCCCCGTAATGACAAGTTGGTGAACATCGACAAATACAGTGATGAGGCTGTCAAGGTGAGACAGCAGTTGGGAATTGACAACAACGTGAAGGTTTTGCTATATGCCCCGACTTACAGAGACGAAAAAGGCAGTCAACAATGCGCAATAGACATCCCTTCGTCCATAGCGAATTTGGAGGCTGATGGTAAGAAATGGATTTGCTTGGTGCGCTCGCACTCCCTCTCCAAAGGAATCTCGACGGGAACTGGCACGGATTACCTTGATGTGACTTCCTATCCCGATATGGCCGACCTGTTGCTGATAGCCGATTTGCTGATTACCGACTATTCGAGTTGCGCAGGTGATTTCTTGCTCACAGGGCGACCGCTCGTGTTGGCGCATTTCGACATAAAGCATTACGAGGAACAAGGGCGTTCCCTCTGGGTCAATCCTGTTGAGGCCGGCTATTTGGTTGCCAGGAATCAGGAAGAACTGAATCACATACTGTCCAACCTATCTTCTTACGACCATCAAGCCATTGCCGACAAGATCAACCGTTTCTACGGGACTAAAGAGACGGGCCGGTCATCGGAGGCCGTTGTACGCAGAATACTCAAAGAAGTGAAAGGCTAAAGCAACAACGGACTCATGGCAAGCTTGACATCCTATATAAAGAATCCACGTAACATCGGGAAGTCGATGTTGTACCGCTTCGGTAGTAAACTTCCTGATGCACTTTACTTGAAGCTCATGTACTATTTCCAGACGGGAAAAAAGCTGGACCTGAAGCATCCGAAGACCTTCAACGAGAAGCTGCAATGGCTGAAGCTGCACAATCGCAAACCTGAGTACACCACTATGGTGGACAAGTATGCCGCCAAAGCGTATGTGGCCAACATCATCGGAGAGGAGTATATCGTTCCCACCTTAGGCGTATGGGACAATCCTGAAGACATTGCATGGGACGAGTTGCCGCGTCAGTTTGTGCTGAAGACCACCCACGGCGGTGGCGGGAAAGGGGTGATTATCTGTCGCGACAAGGAGAAGCTTGACAAAGCAGAGACCGTAAGTCTCCTTCAGGCAGCCATGAAACACAACTTCTACAAGAACTATCGGGAGTGGCCTTACAAAGATGTAAAACACAGGATAATAGCTGAAGAATACCTTTCAGGAGAGGGTGAAGAGGGTGGAATCAAGGATTACAAGTTTTATTGCTTCAACGGCAAGCCGTTATATTGTGTCGTAATCTCAGGCCGCTGGAAGAACATGGTCAATGACTATTTTGACATGGAGTGGAATCATCAACCTATCACCCTAAAAGGAATTCCGTTTGCAGAGCACGTTCCAGAAAAACCGAAACATTTTGATACGATGTGCCAGTTAGCCACCAAACTCGCAACTGGACAACCTCACATTCGTATTGATTTCTACGAGGTGAACGGCAAGGTGTATTTCAGCGAACTCACCTTCTATTCATCAAGTGGTTACGGTCAATTCACTCCCGCCGAGTGTGATGAAATCTGGGGAAACCTTATAAATATTGATCAATTTGATACGACCAAGTAAATGATAAAGCAGATTTACAATTTTGACGAATTAACCATGCCCCTCTGGATTAAAGTCCTGTTCTTGGGCTTCTATTTGGTTATATTCGTCTATGCTGTAAAGAAGACGATTCTCGTGGTACCTCGGGACAAGCGGAAAGTGAATGCCAGCGGCCTGATTGTACTCTATTTCACCATATATGCCATGTTCTATTGTGTCAACCCGGACTATTTTAGTTACCGAGATTGGATGAATGTAAATATAAAAGAGATAGGCATTGAATATTGGACCAATGAGAATATCTATGCTTATCTCATTACGTTCTGCCAATCGTTGGACATTAGCTATCCTTACGAGCTGTTTCGTCTGATTGTATGGGGAGGAGGTCTGTTGTTGGTGTTTCTCACCGCCAAGATGTATCGTGACATACTGATGCCAGGATTGGTAGTGATGTTCTTGTTTGTCTTGTATAGCGGTACTTTCAGCTATGGCCGTGTGTCGTTGGCTATGGCTGTTTACTTTATGGGTGTAAGCATTCTTATGTGGGGGAAATCCGGTTTTGTAAAATTGTTAGGGATAACCATGGCATTAGGTTCTTATTTTTTCCACCACCAGATGATTATCGGCGTTGGCTTGCTGCCAGGTATCATATTGCCTTTCGAAAAGAAAAAAACGATAGTCTTCGCATTGGCTCTATTGGGGATGATGATGGGGGTCATCTATTACATTAACTCCAATGTTTCACTTATGGAAACTGTTTTTGGTGCTGATGAATTGGCCGAAAAGATGGAGACTTATAATGAACGTGAGCAAGGGCTTTTCAGGGTGAGTACTGCCATTGGCTATATCAACATCTTCCTTCCTTTTATCTTTGTCACTTACTTCTTCTATCAACAAAAACAGATTCCTAAACCTATTGTCGGCATTCACCGAATTACGTTCATCCTATTATTGGCAACGGTTGCATTTTTTGTGATATCAGGTCCACGCAGCACTTATACGTATCGCGTGTTGTACATTTGTATTATTCCTGTGTCCATTTTGGTTTCATACTGCTTCAACCAAGGTTATTTCAAGAGTTTACATCTACTCATCATGTTCGGTTTTGCATTGCTGACGAATAGTATGCGACTAATTAGTTCAGTTCAATAATCTAAATCAATTTGATATGAAAATAAGTTTCATCTTACTTCTGAGTTGTTTGTTCGCCACTATGAATAAGGAAACCATTGTAGTGCCTTCCGATGGAGGTTACATTGCCAATGGACGATATGTGATACCTACTGGAGAGCACATTGTTAGGATATCGGAGGAAAAGGGGGCTTGGCTGACTGTTGGAGACAACACTGAGTTAATCATTGACGGAAACATTCGGTTGGAAGGTAACGATTTCCGTGCTTGCGACATTATTCTGGTCAAAGGAAAGAACGTAAACATCCATGGCAAGGGAAGCATTGTTGGCGACCGAGCAACACACAAGGGCGAAGAAGGCGAATGGGGAATGGGTATCAGACTTCACAATGCCTCCAATGTCACGGTGAAAGGCCTTACTGTTGCAAACTGTTGGGGCGACTGCATCTATATCGGTGGTAAAACCGAAAGAGTAAATATAGCAAACTGCGAGCTAACCGGTAGCCGGCGACAAGGAATCTCGATTACCAACGGCAAAGACTTGACTGTCAGCGACTGTCACATCGCTGATATCAGTGGCACAATGCCCCAATATGCTATTGACATTGAGCCGAATATTCGATGTGTGGTTGACAATGTCCTAATCAAGAACGTCACCGCGAAGAATTGCGAGGGAGGATTTCGTGCGCTTATTGGCAAAAAGGCAGTTGGCAACGCCCGTATAGGCAAAGTGGAAATACGAAATTGCACTGTAATGGCGAAGTCGAGACATACTATACACTTCGTTGGCTGTGAAAATGCAATAGTGACGGATTGCACCATTGAGACGCGTGGTAGAGAGAAACCTATCCTTACGAATCATGTGAACAAGCTGACAGAGAAGAACAACAAAGTGACTCGCAAATTCTTTTAATACAACGAGATGAAAGGTGATAATTGTAATATAGACATTGTCATTCCTTGGGTGGACGGAAGCGACCCTGATTGGCAGCAGGAATTCCGGAAGTATCGCTCCCTTGCAACAGGACGCGACGACAACTCGGAGATACGCTATCGGGATTGGGACAACCTCCAATATCTTTTTAGGGGTATCGAGAAATTTGCTCCTTGGGTGCACAAGGTACATTTTGTCACCACTGGTCAGAAGCCCAAATGGTTGAACATGCAGGCGGAGAAACTGAACTTCGTCCGTCATGAGGACTTTATTCCCAAGGAGTTTCTTCCTACGTTTAGCGTCAGGCCGATAGAGTTGAACATGCACAGGATAGAAGGACTGTCGGAACAGTTCATCTTTTTCAATGACGACTATTTCCTGCTTCGTCCTGTCAAACCCGAACGTTTCTTCCGTGGCGGTCTGCCTTGCGATATGGCTGTGCTTGACACACTGCCCATGGGTGGTTCTCGCGGACACATGCTGATGAACGACATGAACGCGGTGAGTAGCCATTTCCGTAAGAATGCAGTGCTGAAGAAAAATCCCCAGAAATGGATTAACCCAAAATATGGGAGTCAGTTGATACGCTCACTCTTCTTGATGCCCTTCTCGGAATTTCCGGGATTCAGGAACCATCACATGCCACAGGCTTTCCTGAAATGCACTTTCCTTGAAGTGTGGGAGGCAGAGGAACCTTTGCTTCGCGAGGTGTCGAGCCATCGTTTCCGCGACATTACTGATGTCAACCAATATCTGTTCCGATTCTGGCAGTTCATGTCCGGGAAGTTCCATCCATTCAATGTCGCCAAAGACTCGTGCAGGTTTACCATATCAGACCGCGATGTTGATAAACTTGCAGAAGCCATCAGAACGCAAAAGCGTGAGATATTGGTAATGGCCGATTCAGAAAACTTCTCCGACTTCAATGCTCTGGTGACCAAGATAAACTCGGCATTCGATACCATATTACCTGAAAAATCCTCGTTTGAGATATAAATCTGATTAAATAAATGTGAAATTCAAATACAAATCATCATGGAAAAGAAAAGAGTTGCCTATCTCGATGCCCTTAAAGGGCTGTGTATGCTGATTGTGGTAGATGGCCATATAATGAATAGTAACGGATTTTACGCATTAGGACAAAAATAAAAAAGGAATCATGAAAATAGCCATCAATTGCCAGTTTTGCTTCCAAAAGGGAGGCGGTGGTATAAAGGAGTACATCGTCAGTCTGACCAATCACCTTGAAAAGGTGGACCATCAGAACGAATACGTGCTGTATGTGATGGAAGACCAGTTTGAGTATTCAAAGACCGTACTGCCTTCAAGGTTTAAGTTGAAGCCGATACCTTATCAGAGGAATTTCGTGTCGAAAGTCAAACGCAGCTTGTTTGCGCAAAGTTTCTGGACCAAAGAGGAGAAAGAGGAGGGGTTTGATGTATTCCATTCACCGTTCTTCCATGCACCCAAGATGAAGAAGGCCCGACTGATTATGACTGTCCATGACCTCCGACTCTACAGGTATCCGGAAACCTACTCTTTCCTGAGATACCAGTTTCTGAAGAGAGCCGTGAAGCAATCTATTGACAGGGTTGACAAAATCATTGCTATCTCGCAGTTTACGAAAGACGAAATCATTGATACTTGTGGGGTTAATCCCGACAAGGTGACTGTCATCCATGAGGCTATCAACCGCTCGTTTTTCAATGCCGATTCCATCAAGGATTATACGCTGCCGCAAGAATATGCCTATCTTAAAGACTGCCGGTTCCTTTTCTGTCTTAGTCAAATAGAGCCCAGGAAAAATCACGCGAGACTGATAAAGGCATTTTCAGCCATCAAAGCAATGGACGGTTTCGAAGATTTGAAGCTTGTGCTTGCCGGTCGACAGCTGTTGAACGCTGGCCCTGTATTGAAACTCATAGCTGAGACGCCCGACGTTGTCTATTTGGACTTTGTTCCGACAGAGATGATGTTATGGCTGTATCACAATGCTTCCTTGTTTGTCTATCCTTCTTATTATGAAGGGTTTGGTTTCCCGCCTATGGAGGCTGCAAGTCTTGGAACGGTATCGGCAGTTGGCAAATTGTCGTCCATTCCTGAAATATGTGGAGATTGCGCGTTTTATTTTGATCCATACGATGTGGAAGATATGAGCAAAGTCGTTGCCGCAGCTCTGAAAGATGAATCCTTGATACAGGAGAAGAAAACGAAACTCGAGAACCAACTTAACAAGTTCTCATGGGAAAAGAATGCAAGAGAGACCGTAAAAGTATATTTAGGCAATGAGTGATAAAAAAAAGACCACGCTGACATTCCGTCTGCTTAATAAACTCCATCTGATTCACGACGAGGAGAAACACGGAAGAATCAATCCTTTCACTATGGTATTCTTCGCGTTTAGAACGTTGTGGCGACGCTGTATTTTCAAATTTGCCTACAATGCCTATATCTTCGAGTTTCTATACAAGAAAAAACTGCGACCTGCCGTATGGAGAAGATTGGGTTGCAAGGTAGGCAAGAATGTGAACATAGGTCATCAGGTAAGGGTTGACTTCGGTAATGCAGAAAGAATAACTATTGATGATGACGCCCACATCGCCAACGGTGTGACGTTCTTGTGCCACATGCGCGACATAAGTAGTTACAAAGTTGGAATGATAGCCATGGATTTGCCAGCCAAATACGGTGACATCCATTTGGGAAAAGGTTGCTATATAGGAATCAACGTTACAATTATGCCGGGTGTACATATTGGTGATGGGGCCGTAATAGGCAGTTGTGCGCTCGTTACCAAGGATGTGCCGGCCTGGTCGGTTGCCGCAGGCGTTCCTGCCCGTGTAATCAAAACTATTGAGAAAGGAGAAAGAGATGAAACTACTGATGATCGTTAACGAAGACCGTTTTTTCCTTTCGCACAGGAAGGAGATAGCCCTTGCGGCACAAGCACAAGGCTGGGATGTCACTGTGGTATGCAAAGACACGGGACAACGCGGCGAAGTGGAGGCATTGGGGCTGAAAATGCTGGAGTTGCCGGTCAATCCAACGGGCATGAATCCGCTTCAAGAGCAAAAAACCTTGAAATTCCTGCATTTGCTGTTCAAAGAGAACCGTGATGCTGTCGTTCATCTGGTAGGATTGAAGAGCATCTTGTGGGGAGGATTAGCAGCCCGACTGGCCCGCGTTCGTGGTGTAGTGGAAGCTGTCAGCGGTCTGGGATCCGTCTTCTCCAACGAAAAGGTAGGGATGACGATGCAGGGAATCCTGTCAGTCATACGCTTCTCTAACCAAAGGAAGAATGTGAAGGTAATCTTCCAAAACCATGAGGATGAAACCTTGTTCCTCAAATATGGAGTCGTTAAGAAGGAACAGATTGAGTTCATCAAAGGTTCCGGTGTTGACCTGAATGAGTTCAAGTATGTCCCTGAGCAGGAAAGCGAAACACTGAAGGTGATTTTCACGGCCAGAATGGTCAAGGAGAAGGGAATCTTGGAGCTGATCGAGGCGGCTGAGCGTCTGCGCAAAGACTACGAGGGGAAGGTGGAGTTTTGGCTCTGTGGTCGCCTGGCCGCTAATACCGATGCCATATCGCGGGAGGAACTAGAAAGCCTTTGTGACGGAAAATATATCAAGTGGTTAGACTTCCAAAAGGACATAAAGTCAATATTGGCACAGAGTCACATTATGGCGTTCCCAAGCCATTACCGCGAAGGTGTCCCCAAGTCGCTCATTGATGCCTGTGCCATTGGCAGACCAATTGTCACCACCAACTCCATCGGTTGTAAAGACGTGGTGGATGATGGAATAAACGGATTCTTAGTTCCCGTCAGAGACAGCGAGGCTTTGGCCCAGAAACTGCGCATCCTGATAGAGGACAAAGAGTTGCGTGTCCGTATGGGCAAGGCATCGAGAAATAAGGCCGAGCGGGAATTCGACATAAAGAAGGTGATAAAGAGGCATCTGGAAATTTACAAAGCTCTAATTCAATAAACGACTGAAAGAAAAATATTATGGATTTTTATAGCACTATACTTTCCCCAATCCTCCACTCCATAGAGCAATTTCCTTCTCGCAATGCATTTTTCATTGACGAGGAATATTACACATACACTCAGTTCGGGCAGTGTGTGTCGAAAGTAAGAAGCCAGTTGACCAAGGCCAATTATGGCAACAGCAAAGTCGGTTTGGTCATCAACGATGACTTGGAAACCTACGCTTCCATTATCGCGCTATGGTTGGAAGGCGACTGCTATGTGCCGCTGCATCCGGGTTGGCCGTTAGAACGCTGTCAAAGCATCTGCGAGCAGGTGGAATTGGATTTGATCCTCGATTCTTCTGAGCAGACACGTTATGAAAGGGTGCAAGTCATTAATACTTTGGCATTACAGTACGAAGCGGATTGCCTGTCCCCAAAAGAGGGAGTGTCGGACGAAGAATTGGCCTATATCCTTTTCACTTCGGGCAGCACGGGAAAACCTAAAGGAGTGCAGTTGAGCAGAAAAAATCTTTCTGCTTTTGTGGACGCTTTCTTTGATGCCTATAGCGTTGACGAGAACGACAAGTGCCTGCAATGTTTCGACTTGTCTTTCGATTTGTCAATCATGTCCTATTTGATTCCTCTGTTAAGGGGCGCATGTGTTTATACCGTGCCGCCTGATGTCATAAAATATTCTTTCATAGGTGGTTTAATTGAGGACGAGGGACTCACGGTAGCACTTATGGCTCCTTCAACCATTAAGTATCTAAAGCCCTATTTCGATGAGATAGATTGCTCTTCGCTTAAATTATCATTGTTCTGTGGAGAAGCTTTGCCGTTGGATGTCACGAACGAATGGGCGAAATGTGCGTCAAACGCCTTCATCGACAATGTGTATGGTCCAACGGAAGACACGATTTTCTGTTCCATTTATCATTACAACAGAGTGGGCGAGAACAAAACCTATAACGGCATTCTTTCCATTGGAAAGCCCATGAAGGGATGTGGAATGGCGATATTTGACGAGAACATGAATGAATGTCCATCTGGTACATTGGGCGAACTGTGTCTTGCAGGTAATCAATTGACGAAAGGCTATCATAAAAACGAGGAGAAGAACAAGGAAGCCTTCTTTGAAAAGAATGGCGTGAGATGGTACCGAACCGGCGACTTGTGCTTCAAGGACGAAGACGGTGACTTGATGTATTCCGGCCGTTTGGATCATCAGGCCAAGATACAGGGCTTCCGCGTGGAACTTGGCGAGATAGAATATCATGCGAAAGACTTCCTTGGCGATACCAATGTGGTCTGCATCGCATTTGACAATAAAGACGGTCTGACTGAGATAGCCATGTTTATGGAAAGCGAGGAGTTTAGCCCCGATGAGATGATTGCCTATATGCGTACAAAGATGCCATCGTATATGATACCTGCTCATTTGTTCTATGTCCCGGCGTTCCCATTGAATGCTAACGACAAGACCGACAAAGTGAAACTAAAAGCAATGATAGTATGATAGACAAAAATAATATAGTCATTAGACCAGCAAAGCTTTCAGATGCGGAGTTTATCGCTACGACAATTATTGAGGCGGAAAAGAGCAATACAGACAAGCTTGGGACGGCCAACTGTTTTGAGATAACAGAGGAGGAATACAAGCATTATTTGGTGCAGATGCTGGAAGAAGAGATTGACGGATGCGAGATTTCCCTCAGCAGTTTTCTTGTCGCAGAATATGATGGAGAGCCAGTTGCCGCTTCTGCCGGATGGATTGAATGTGACAACGAAGATGAAATGCCTTCGGCTATCATAAAATCAAACTTGTATGGCTATTTTTTGCCCAAAGAGAAGCTTTTGATTGGAGCCCAAAAAAGTGCTATCATAAAGGATATCCAAATAGATAGGGAGCCTGGCACCTACCAATTGGAGAATTCGTTTACCAAAGCTGAATTTCGTGGTCATCATATCAGAAGGATGCTGGAAAAGGCTCACATGGATAGAGCTATGGAAAAAGGGGTGAAGAAAATCCAGGCCCATGTGTTCTTGAACAATGATTCGAGTATGATTGGCTGTCAAAACAATGGGTTTACTGTGGCTAAACAATATGTTTCGAACCATCCTTTGACAAAAGAGCTTTATCCTGGAGACACACTGGTTTTATTGGAAAGATATTTATAACAATCAAATATTTATATTATGGATAGAAATGAAATCATTGAAAAACTGACACCGATTTTTCATGAGGTGTTTAACGACAACACCATCGTCATTCGCGACGATATGACCGCCAACGATGTGGAGAATTGGGATTCACTTACCCACATGCTGATGATTACCAAGGTTGAGGAAACCTTCGGCATCAAGTTCAAGCTGAAAGAGCTTAACAAGCTGAAAATGGTCGGCGACCTGATCAATACCGTAGAAACCAAATTGCAATAAGCGGCACACAATGACATTCACTTCTTTTGAGTTCCTGCTCTTTTTCCCTGCGGTGGTCTTGGTGTATAACCTCTGCCCACAACGGTTCAGGGTGTGGTTTTTGTTGGCAGTGAGCTATGCGTTCTATGCCTTCATGCAACCGGTTTACCTGCTGTTGTTGGCAGCGGTCACTGGTGTCACATACGGATTCACCCGTTGGATGGATGCAACGAAAGATGACGACAAGAAGCATAAGATTATGGTTTGGGGCATCATTTTGGTGCTCCTACCGTTGTTCTTCTTCAAATACTTCGGATTTGTCAACGAATCCATCTTTTCATTGCTGTCCCTTTGTGGCATCCATTGTACAATTCCAGCCATCAAGTGGATGCTGCCCGTGGGCATATCGTTCTATACGTTCATGGCCGTTGGCTACCTGATTGACGTGAACAACGAGGAGGTGGAGGTCGAAAAAAACATTGGGTCGGTGGGACTGTTCCTATCGTTTTTCCCTTATATCTTGTCGGGACCTATCGAAAGGGCTGGCAACATGTTCCCGCAACTGAAAAAACTACCGACGAGCAAACCCTTGGACTTGACTGCCGGATTTAAGCTGATGCTTTGGGGCTATTTCATGAAATTGTGCGTGGCCGACAGATTGGGCATTTATGTGGATGCGGTTTTCTTTAATATTGCTCATCACAACGGAAATTCATTAGCTTTTGCAGCCTTGCTCTATCCTATTCAAGTGTATAGCGATTTGGGCGGCTATTCCTTGATAGCCATCGGTGCTGCGCGCTGCATGGGGCTGAAAATCATCCCTAACTTCAATCGCCCATTCTTTGCCACCTCCATGTCGGAGCTGTGGCATCGTTGGCACATGTCGTTGATCAATTGGTTAACGGACTACATCTACACTCCATTGTCGTTTATCTTGCGTAGATGGAAAGTCTGGGGTATTGTGTGTGCTATCATGCTCACTTTCCTTATCAGTGGTATTTGGCACGAAGCGGCGCTTACGTTCATAGTTTGGGGTCTAGTGCAGGGTATCTATCTGAGCATTGAAGCACTGCTGCAAAAGAGAAGAAGTTCGTTTGAAAACAAGTATAAGCTGAACACAAAATGGTGGTATATTCTCATCTGCTGTGTGGTGGTGTACCTGCTGTTCGCTTTCTCTATGCTTTTTGGTAGCGGTGACGATACAATATCGGGCTCGCTTTTAGCGATTAGGAAGATATTTGGAGAGAGGGGCAGTTTGTTTTTGGATATCAACACACTGGTTTATGGCTTGTTTTTCACCGTAATTTTATTTGCCAAGGATTTCTGTGATGAGTTTTTCCCTGGGAAGATTACATTGTTTGAGAACAAAAACATCATTGTTCGCTTTCTGGGAATGCTAATCGTGCTGCTGTTTATACTTTATGCAGGTGTTTTGGATGGTGGGTCGTTTATTTATTTCCAATTCTAACTTTCAATATTAGAGAATATGAAGAACTGGTGGCATTTAATCGTTAAAGCTTTGGTGTTTGTTTTGTTGTTTTGTCTGGTCGATTTTTGCATTGGTCCGTTGTTTGTCCATGCCAAAGACAAGGCGCTTGAAAGACATCCGAGTGATATGTGGCTTAAATCATCCTATTCTGTTGAGAAGGTAGATGCCGAGTGTATCATTATAGGATCTTCAACAGCGGTTCACCATTACATTCCCGAAGAAATTGAAAGAAAAACAGGATTATCAACTTATAATTGTGGACAGGATGGATGCTTTTTCCTATATGGTTGTTGCATGATAAATTCGATTTTGGAAAGATATTCTCCTAAAACAATAATTATGGACCTTAATCCAGGACGTCTATTGGATTCGGATAAGGGAGATGAATACCAGAATATGAGATTCTTATCGTATTATTATGATGACGACGCTGCTGTCAAAAACTTCATAGATGGTAAAGATGAGCAGAATGAATTGTTGTATCACACAAACTTTTATCGATACAATTCCCACGCCATTTATACTTTTTATCCTGTTTTTTGGGGCACTTCGACCGAACAAGGCTATGTGCCATTACCATATAAAGGCCATAATCCCAGAAAAAAAATACAAATTGGTTGGGATGGAAATTGGGTGGATTCAAAACTTTCAGAATTATACAACACGATAGACAATTGTAAGAAAAATGGGGTTGAATTGATTATCGTCACCTCTCCATGTTATGCAGAGTATGAAGATTCTGTAATGGAAAAAAGTGAAGAGTTTGCTAAAATATTGGGTAGCAAGGGCGTCAAATACATTAATCTTTTGGATGCGGCACCCTTTGATACGGATCCTTCATTATATAAAACCGTTACCCATTTAAATGCAAAGGGGGCTGCAATGATGACCGATACGATAATAAATGTATTGCGTCCTGCTAATTGAACCTGCCGAGTTGTTTTTTTTCAATTAATCCTTTGCCATTTCCCTGAAATCCACTACCTTTGCAGCTTCATTCTGCTTGTGCAGAATTAAATTTTGAATTTTAAATCATTGAAATGCAAAGCATTCGATGAAATCAATTTCAAATCATTAAATTAAGAATACTATGTTAAGTCAAGATGTAAAGATTGGAAGTGCAGTCCGTTTGGATGGAAAGATTTATTTCTGCATTGACTTCCAACATGTTAAGCCTGGCAAAGGCAACACTATCATGCGTATCAAACTGAAAGACGTGCTGAGCGGCAATGTGCTTGAAAAGCGTTTCGACATTGGCGTGAAACTTGAGGATGTCCGCGTTGAGCACCGTCCTTATCAGTACCTCTACAAGGAAGGTGAGGACTATATCTTCATGCACACCGAGACCTACGAACAGATTCCGATTCCGGGTGAAAACATCACAGGCGTGAAGTTCATGAAGGAAAATGATGTCGTTGACGTGGTCGTCGATGCTTCCACCGAGACCATCCTCTTCGCCGAAATGCCGGTGAAGACCGTCCTGCAAGTGACCTACACCGAGCCTGGTGAGAAGGGCAACACCGCCACCAACGCTCTGAAGGAAGCCACCGTTGAGACTGGTGCCATGGTCAGAGTGCCGCTGTTCATCAATACGGACGACATGATTCGCGTCGATACCCGCACTGGTGAGTACTGCGAACGTGTGAAAGCCTAAGAAAGGCGGTACATAAAAAAGCGCAAAGTCGATTGACTTTGCGCTTTTTTTGTATTTTTGCGCTATTATTCCATAATCTCACTAATCTCACTCCGATGAAAATTAAGAAGACAACCCTTAAAGCTATTGCGGAACTTATTGACGCTAAATATGTTGGCCCAGCCAACTTTCCCATAACCGGCTTGAACGAAATCCACAAGGTGGAGGCGGGCGACATCACCTTTGTCGATCACCCGAAATACTACGCCAAGGCTCTTAACTCTGCGGCCACGGTGGTACTTATTAATAAAGAGGTGATTTGCCCCGAAGGCAAGGCCTTGCTGTTGCATCCCGATCCTTTTGATGCTTTCATCCGTATCATGCGGCATTTTCGTCCCTTTGAGCCTCAGACACAGCCCATCAGCGACAGTGCTGAGATAGGGGAGGGAACGCTCATCATGCCGGGCAGTTTTGTCGGACACCATACCGTCATTGGGAAGAACTGCCTCATCCATCCCAATGTGACCATCTACGACCACTGCGTGATTGGCGACAATGTCATCATTCATTCGGGCAGCGTCATCGGGGCGGATGGCTATTATTTCCAGCGTCGCAACGAGGGCTTCAAGAAGTTTGAGTCCTTTGGGCGTGTGGTCATCGCCGACGATGTGGAAATCGGTGCACTGTGCAGCATCGACCGTGGTGTCACTTCCGACACTATCATTGAGAGCGGAACCAAACTTGATAACCACTGCCAAATTGGCCATGACAGCTACATTGGCCATAATTGCCTCATAGGTGCCCATGCTGCCATCGCTGGCGTGACGCGCATTGAAGACGATGTCATCCTTTGGGGCCGTGTGTGCGTCAATAAGGACTTGGTCATCGGCACAGGTGCAGTCGTATTGGCTACCTCTGCCGTCGACAAGAACATTGAGCCAGGGAAAGCCGTCTTTGGTGTTCCTGCCCAAGAGGTGAGAAAACAATGGCGCGAGCAGGCCGCTTTGCGTTCGTTGCCCGAGTTCCTGAAAGAATACTACAAAACACATCAATCATGAAAAGAATAACACTACTATTAGCACTCCTCCTTGCGGGCATGACGGCCTTTGCGCAAGAAATGCAGACCTATCAATATGCCGAGCGTGACACCCTGAATCTCTATCTCGATTTTTACACGCCCGAGCATGTCCACGACAGCACGATTTGCGTGGTTTATGTCTTCGGTGGCGGCTTCATAAGAGGTAATCGCGATGGCGAGTTTGAGAAAGGTTATTTCAAACAGTTAGTCGATGAAGGCTTCCAGGTGGCTTCCATCGATTACCGTTTAGGCTTAAAGGGTGCCAAGAATCTGGGCGTTTTCAATACGGAACCGCTTAAAATAGCCATTGACATGGCCACTGAAGATGCCATTTCAGCCATTGCCTATCTTCTTGAACATGCCAAAGAATTGAAAATCAACAAGAATTATATTGTGATGATTGGCTCAAGTGCAGGAGCTATCACCTCATTACAGACGGATTATACTCTGTGCAACGGTTATCTGAATTCTGACATTTTACCCCAAGATTTCCATTTGGCAGGGGTGGTTTCGTATGCAGGTGCCATCTTCTCAAATGAAGGCAAGATTGTGTATCGTAACCATGCACCAGCCCCGACGATGATGTATCACGGTATGGCCGACCGTTTGGTGCCCTACACACAGATTTCATTCATGAAAATGGGCTTTTTTGGGACGGATGCCTTGGTGAAGCGTTTCGAGAAGTTCGACTATCCCTATTTTGCGCGTCGTTTCGAGGGCTATGGTCACAGTGTGGCCATGGGCGGTCCGTTTACGGTCGATGATCTTGTGTGGTTCTGTCGCCATTATGTTTACGGAAAAGAGAAACTCCAGATGGACGGTACCTACCAGAATCTCGACCCTGCCGCGATGCCTCCGTTTGACATCTATACGCCGAAGGATTTGTATAAATAATTGATTTATAAATATGTTAAACAACCGATAAAATGAAAAAACTGATGATTTGCATTGGAATGGCTGCCGCTTTGGTGGGTTGCTCCCCGAAAGAGGAAAAAGTCGCCGAACAGCCTCAGCCTCAAGAAGAATTCAAGTATCTGGTGGACGAGTTCGCCGACTTGAGAATCATGCGTTACCAAATCCCCGATTGGGACCAGCTGACGCTGCAACAGAAGAGTTACATCTATTATCTGGGTGAGGCGGCCAAATGCGGTCGCGACATCCTCGCCGACCAGAATTTCAAGTACAACTTGACGGTTCGCAAGACTATTGAGGCCGTGCTGAATTCGTATCAAGGTGACCGTGAGTGTGCTGATTTTCAAAACTTCGTGGTATATGCCAAGCGCATTTTCTTCAGCAACGGCATACATCACCACTATGCTGAGGACAAGTTCTTCCCTGAGATTAGTGAGGCCTATTTCGCCGACTTGGTGAAGGGCAGTGATGTCAAGTTGCTCCCGCTCAATGAGGGCGAGTCGGTGGATGATTTCATCGCTTTCCTTACACCTGTGGTTTTCGACAAGGAATTGTACAAGATGCGCCGCAGTAGCGAGGACGACATCATCGTCAACTCGGCTGTGAATTTCTATGAAGGCGACATCAAAAAGGCAGATGTTGAAGCCTTCTACAACAAAATGCGTAAGCCTAACGATGCCATGCCGATCAGTTACGGACTGAACTCCAAATTAGTGAAAAAAGACGGCAAGATTTATGAGGACGTTTACAAGGCTGACGGGCTATACGGTGAGGCCATCAAGGCTATCATCGGTTGGCTCCAGAAAGCTAACGAGGTGGCGGAGAATGACATCCAACGCGACTACACACAGAAGCTCATCGACTATTACACCACGGGTGACCTGAAGACATGGGATGAATACAACATCGCCTGGGTGCAGGATTCTGTCTCGCACATTGACTTTGTGAACGGTTTCATCGAGGACTATAACGACCCGATGGGAATTAAGGCTACTTGGGAGGCCATCGTTGACTACAAGGATTTGGAGGCTACGGTACGTTCTAACACGATTAGCGAGAACGCCCAATGGTTTGAGGATAACTCGCCTGTCGACCCGCGCTTCAAGAAAGAGGCCTGCAAGGGTGTCTCGGCGAAGAGCATCATCGTTACTACTTTGGGCGGCGACTGTTTCCCCTCGCCCCCGATTGGCATCAACCTGCCCAATGCCGACTGGATTCGCAAGGACTATGGCTCCAAATCAGTGACCATCACCAACCTGATGGAAGCCTACGACAAGGCTGCCGACGAATGCCCGAGGAGTGTCTTGGCCGAGTTCGCCTACTCGCAGGAAGAAGTCGACCTATGCAAGAAATACGGTTCCGATGCCGACGTAGTACACACCAACCTGCATGAGTGCTTGGGTCACGGTTCAGGCAAACTGCTCCCTGGCACGCAACCTGGTGCTTTGAAGGAGTTCAGTTCAACGTTAGAAGAAGCCCGCGCCGACCTCTTTGGCCTGTATTATCTCGCCGACCCGAAGATGGTGGAGTTAGACGTGATGCCTGATGCAGAGGCCTACAAAGCTGAATATTGTTCTTATATCCGCAACGGCATGATGTCGCAGTTGGCTCGTGTGGAGTTGGGCAAGGACGTCACCGAGTCGCACATGCAGAACCGCAAGCTCGTCTCGGAGTGGTGCTACGAGCATGGAAAGGATGCCAACGTCATCGAGAAGAAGGTGGAGAACGGCAAGACCTATTATATCATCAACGACTTCGAGGCTTTACGCGGTCTCTTCGGTGAGTTGCTGGCCGAAATCCAGCGCATCAAGAGCGAAGGTGACTATGCCGCTGGCAAGGCCATCGTGGAAAAATACGCCGTGAAGGTCGACCCCGAACTGCATAAGGAAGTCAAGGAACGTTACAACGCCTTGGGGCTGAAGCCTTACGGTGGCTTCATCAATCCTGAAATCGTTCCTGTTGTGGAGAACGGCAAGGTGGTTGACTACAAGGTCGAGTATCCTTCAGATTTCGTGGCGCAGCATTTGAAATATGGTAAGGAATATAGCTTCTTGAAGGCGAAGCATTGAGTGTAAGAGTATTAAAAAGAGAGGATGTGTTCGTTTTGACACATCCTCTTAATCATTATAATGTATCTCTTCCAAATTCTCCTGAATCATTTCTTTCAGGTATTTCATAATGCTGACGTCGGTCATGGGCATTCCATCTAAAGCTTCCTTGATTTCGTCGGTGTCGAAAACAAATTCGCCGTCGTCGGTGATATGGGTGTAAATGAAATGGATGTCCTCGTGTGCCGAAAACAGCATTACCAACGAACCGGCCAGGTCGCCCATGGGCGGACGGTCGAGGTGGTCATGCTGGAACCAGAAGTTCAAGACAGTGCCTTTGCCAACCTCGCTTTCAATCTTCATGCCGCCGCCAGCGTTCTCGGTGTTCATCTTAATCAGCGGCAATCCCAAACCGACCTTGCGCGTAGTGCGTGAAGTTGTCCAAGGGTCGGTGACTTTGGCCAAAAATTCAGGTGTCATGCCCTTGCCGTTGTCCTTGATGGTGAAGGCGTATATGTTGTCTTTCAGGCTGTCCTTGATGGTCAGTTCGACGAGGGTCGAGTTGGCCGCCGTCGAGTTTTCCATCAGGTCGTATACGTGCATTGATAGTTCTTTCATAGTCTTGTTTTTGACTCGGGACTTAGGACTTAGGACTTGGGGACGTTTGTCTATCAACTTTTGTCCTTCGTCTTCCGTCCTCTGTCCTCCGTCTTTCGTCTTTTATCCAATTATGTTATTCATTTACTTATCCGAAAAGGAGTTGTAGTTTTTCCTTGGGTTCAGTGTCGATATAGCGTCCGTCCTCGCCGTGGAGGGTCTTGCGGAACTCGTCGAAGGTCTTGTCGTACATGTGCAGCACGCAATGCACCTCGCCGATGATGTGCAGGAAGTGGGCGTCGCTGCTTTTGGTGAAGTTGAATTTCTTCAGGTAGGCGTATTTCTTCAGGAAGTCGGGTTTGGTGACATGCTTGGAGATTTCCAAAGCATCGGCCTTAATGTCGGGCGGGATGAAGCCCAACTGACTGATAAGGCTACTTGCAGGCTTGTTGACATGCGCTGGAACAAACAGCCCGCCGATTTCGTGCACCACATCATATAAGGTGTCCAAGTCCGCGTCCAACGCCGACCACAACAGCCATTCCTCCTCACCGACCACTTCCTCGTTTTCGTCCACAATCAATTGATAGCCCACTTTTTCTTCGTCAAGAGGAATATGGGGGAGGTGTTCATCGAGAAATTCCTGGAATTTGTCCAACTGCTCGTCGGTCTCGAAGTAGGCGAGGGCGTGGGCTTCTTCCTGCGTGGTGATTTCGACGCCGCCAATGACGAGGATGCCGTTCTCGCGCCCGATTTTTTGCGTCACTTTTACCTGTCGCGTCGTGTTGTGGTCGCAGATGGCGATGACGTCCAGGTGGAGCTTCTTGGCCTGCTCGACGATGGCGGAGGGACTCATATAGAGGTCACCGCACGGTGATAATACCGTGTGCATGTGTAAATCCGCTCTATATGCGTTCAATTCCATTTTTTTTGACGCGAGACTGCGCGACGCGAGACGCGGGTCGTCTAAATGTCTCGTGTCCCGTGTCCCGAAGTCTCGTGTCTATTTATTTGTGTAACAGGTTATAAACCAAACCAGCAATCTCGTATGTCGGCAGCGAGGTCTGCAAGATAGGTAGGTCTTCGTCGTTGCTCTGCTCGATGGTCTCGTCGTTGGGCATGAGGTTCTTCACCAGGATGATGCAGGCCAGTTCCTTCAGCGAGGCCACAGCCATCACGTTCTTGTGGGTCTGCAAGGTGATCCAGATGTTGCCTTCCATGGCGTTGCCCATCACATCGCTGAGGAGGTCAGAGATGTAGCAGCCATCTATTTCTCTGTCAAGGCCTTTCTCGCCCGAGAGAACCTTCAGATTGAGTTTTTCAACCAATTCTTGTACTTTCATTTTTTATGTGTTTTGATTTTGAATTCTCGTTGGATTTAAGGACTGCAAATGTATGAAATCTTTAGATTCGACGATACGAAGTGAGTCAAAAAAACAGACATAATAAAAAATCTCACTCCGAAAAGTGCGATTTTTATGGAAAACCATGTTTAAAGTCGTACTACGGCACCAACTCAATTTCAACACCTACACTCCAAGGCGAAGGGTTGTTGGCTTTTGTGCCAAGGATTGGATCGTCTTTGGTCAGGATGGGCGACATGCGATAACTGCCGTAGACACCGATATTGAGCATGTTGCCGACGCTATAGCTTAGGCGTGTGAAGGCACCGTATTCGAAAAGGTTCATCGCTTTTGCGTTGTAATAGGTGGTGACCTTCTTCAAGTAGGAATCTTGAGGGAAGGGCTCTCCCATGTCATCGAGCATGATGGTCTTGTCGGTGATTCTCACGCGACGTGTTACATTAATGCCGCCGTATGCGCCGAGATCCCAGTTGATGCCCAACAAGCGGATGACGACGCGTTGCAACAACTCTCCGCGCACCTGCATGTTACGCATCATGACCTGGTCGTGGAATGGATGGATGTTGCTATCTTGGTCGTTGAAGACAAAGCGGTTCCAGTCGAGGCCGAGTCCCATACCTATTTTATATGTCTTGCCGTAATACCAGCGGCGACCGAAAGCGAAATGACGGTTGAAGCCATTCCAAGGGGTGTTGGCCAAATTATAGTCATATTGGTAGAAGAGAGATTTCTGCCAGCCTTCTTTTTTCACATCCTTAAACGTGCCATCTTGGCCATGGATGCGAATATTGTTGGCCGCAAGGTTGATATCGCCTCCCATGCCGCTGATAGGGCAGGAGTCGTAGAAGCCGTTATAGCTGACATTGAGTTTCTTACCTTCTCCGAAGTCCTTGTTTTTCAGAACGATGTCCGTCGAATCGGGGAAGGCCTTGTAGTAGCCAAGCAACACACCGTCTGAGCCTTCCACACTGATGAAAACGTCTTGTTTTTCAATCCGTTTGGGAATGACGATGCGCACGCCATCCTTTTCCTGAACGAGGTTGAACGAACGCTCGGCAGGTTTCAGGTCGCCGGTGAAATAGGCGGCTTGGGGCACACCGTAGCCGAAGGCATAGTCGAAGTAGGGGTAGAGGTCGGCGGACTTCTCGATTTCAGCCTTCATCTGTAAGGCGGTCAGGTCGCGCTTGGTCTGCCAGGCACAGGCGCAGAAACCTGCTGTCAGCGGACTGGAGAACGAGGTGCCAAAGACGGAAGTATAGCCGCCACTCGGGTTGGCCACTTTTGCCTTGCCGAAAGCGCATACGTTGGGCTTCATTCTTTTGTCGGCAGTTGGTCCGTAAGAACTGAAATCAATGTGACGGTAGTCTTCCAAATCGGCTTCGATGCCACCTACGCAGAGTACATTCTCCGCATCGGCAGGCGTGATGATGGTCATCCAACGCTTGTCATCACCTTCGTTGCCAGCAGAGTTGCATACTAAGATGCCTTTTTCGACGGCCTTGTTGGCGGCTTTGGCCACGTAAGATGTACCATCCATGTCTTTAGTCCAATGGCGGTCCTTGCCGTAGCCCAACGAGCTGTTGATAATGTCTGCACCGTTCTTGTCGGCCCATTCGGCACCTTGCGCCCACCATACTTCTTCTTTAAAAGGCTCTGGGTCAATCTCTGTGCGGGCCAAAAGGAACTCAGCACCTGTGGCCAAACCGAGTTTCTGTCCTTTGTCGTTGATGCCAGCGATGCAACTCAATACTTCTGTACCGTGGGTACTCCAGCCATAGACGTTTTCCATCTTGTTCGGGAAGTTGTAGGTCATTAAAATCTGATGGTTGTCACGCAAATGCTGGAAAGCGGGATGGGTGTCCACCTTGGGGAAACCACCATCCATGACGCAGATACGCAGGCCTTTGCCGTCGATGCCTTTGTCGATGAAGTACTGTCCTCCGAAGCGTTTCAGCTGGTCGGTGAGGATGCCTTTGGGTGCGTCTTCGTCATTGCGAGCGGAGCGAAGCAATCCAGTGTCATCGTTTGTGGATTGCTTCGTCGTTCCTCCTCGCAATGACGTTGTCGAGGCCACCGTTCCATTGGAAACGATTTCCTGTACACGTGCCACGAAGGGCAACTGCGCAATCAAGGCGGCATTGTCGTCTGTAGCTTCAACTCCGATGGCATTGAGCCAGCGTGACTCGCCGAAGACTTCGGTGGAGAGGGAGCCTACCGTGCTGACATAGCTGTCGTTCAGCGGATAGTTGCTGATGTCGTAAAGGTCGGCACCGCATTGGTTGTAACGCGCGATGGCCTTGGCATCGAAATAAGTGTAAGGGTCGAATTGGGTGTCGTTTTTGTCGCTGAAGAACACCCAAAAACATTTGTCCTGTGCCATGGCCACGGTTGATATGAGGCTAAAAATGGCGATGATGAAATTTTTTCTCATAAAATTTGAAATTTGCTGCAAAGGTACGGTTTTATTTTCTATTTTTGTCCCAAATTTACAAAAATGAATGCCTATGGATAAAAACCTTACCAAAGAAAAATTTGAGATTTTCATGATGCTTTGCGCCTCTGGAATTGATGGCAACATTTCAATGAAAGAGCTGGAACGCATTTGTATGCAGTTCGATGAAAAGAGCTACAACGAGGTTTTCGAGTCATGGAAGTCGATGACCAGTCCTGCTTGGCTCAGTTTCTTCAAGGAGCATAAGGACGAATTCCTGAAAACCGAAGAAGAAAAGGCCGCTTTCATGGCCGACATCAACGACATCGTCGCGGCAGAGGAAGGCGAAGTCAACCAGAAGGAAAAGAACTTCATGAAAGTGCTCGAAATGCTGATTAACGACGAACTTTAATCACGTTTCAACCCTTAAACCGCCCGTTTCTAAATTAGAACGATTCTAATTTATGATTTGGGCGGTTTTTTGTTTTGTAATGGGTTATCATTCAGCTGAATATAAAACCTTTGAATTGAGAAAAAACTTAGTGTTTTATTTGGAATGAGCGTTTCTTTTCCCTAAATTTGCAGCGTTTTTCGGAAATCCCCGAAAAGACAAGGAAAATAAAGGTAAATCACTTAATAATTAACCCCAAAAAGGAAAAATATGGCAAAAGTTAAGTCTTTAGCAGAACTGAAAGCTATGAGAGAAAAGCTTCAGTCGAAACTTGACCTTCGCGAAAAGAGCAACGACCCTGACTCTTTGGTGCAAATTAAGGTCGCAATGGCCACCTGCGGTATCGCCGCCGGTGCAAAACAAGTTATGGAACACATGATGGAGAAGGCCGACGAGCTGAAGCTCGGCATCGTCTTCACCCAGACCGGCTGCATGGGCTACTGCCACGCCGAGCCGACCATCGAGGTGAAGTGCCCCGGCAAAGACCCGATCGTCTTCGGTCATGTCGACAACAACCGCGCTGACGAAATCCTCACCAAGTATGTGATGAACAACGAGATGGTTGAGGGCGTCATTCCGGTGAACTATGAAACTATCTAATAACCTTTAATTCGGAGGAATTTATATGGCAAAAATCAAGATGCACGTGCTCGTCTGCGGCGGTACCGGCTGCCAGGCTTCGGCAAGTGCTCAAATCATCAAGAACTTCGAGGACATTCTGGCCGCGAAGGGCTTGCAGGATGAAGTTCAGGTGGTCAGGACAGGTTGCTTCGGCTTCTGCGAGAAGGGACCCATCGTGAAGATCATGCCTGACAACACGTTCTACACTCAGGTGAAGCCTGAAGATGTCGAAAAGATCATCAACGAGCACATCATCAAGGGCCGTAAGGTCACCGATTTGCTCTACATGGACCCTGAAAACAGGGAACACGTTGCCGACTCGAAGCACATGGGCTTCTACCGTAAGCAACTGCGTATCGCTCTGCGTAACTGCGGTTTCATCAACCCCGAAAACATCGACGAGTGCATCTCGCGCGGTGGCTATGAGGCTTTGGGCAAGGTCTTGTCCGATATGACTCCCGCTCAGGTTGTCGACGAAATCACCAAGTCAGGTCTCCGTGGCCGTGGCGGTGCTGGTTTCCCCACCGGCGTGAAATGGGGTCTTTGCGCAAAGAACAAGTGCGATGAGATGTATGTCATCTGCAACGCCGACGAAGGCGACCCGGGTGCGTTCATGGACCGTTCCATCATGGAAGGCGACCCGCACAGCATCGTCGAGGCTATGGCCATCTGCGGCTATGCCATCGGCGCCACCCACGGTTTGGTCTACATCCGTGCTGAATACCCGCTCGCTATCCACCGTCTGCAAGTCGCTATTGCCCAGGCCCGCGAATACGGCCTGCTCGGTAAGGACATCCTCGGCTCAGGCTTCGATTTCGACATCGAGCTCCGCTACGGTGCCGGCGCTTTCGTCTGCGGTGAAGAGACCGCTCTGATCCACTCGATGGAAGGCAAGCGCGGTGAACCCACTCTGAAACCCCCGTTCCCGGCTGTCAGTGGCTACATGGCCAAGCCGTCTAACGTGAACAACGTTGAGACCTTCGCCAACATCCCGATCATCATCACCAAGGGCGCCGACTGGTTTGCCAGCATCGGCTCCGAGAAGTCAAAGGGCACGAAGGTGTTCGCTCTGGCTGGTCAGATCAACAACGTCGGTCTGATTGAGGTCCCGATGGGCACCACGTTGCGCGACATCATCTACGAAATCGGTGGTGGTATCAAGGGTGGCCGTAAGTTCAAGGCCGTCCAGACTGGTGGTCCTTCAGGCGGCTGCTTGACGGAGAAACACCTCGACACTGCTATCGACTATGAAAGCCTCGCCGCTGCTGGCTCCATGATGGGCTCTGGCGGTATGGTGGTCATGGACGACACCTCCTGCATGGTGGCCATCGCCAAGTTCTACTTGGAGTTCACCTGCGAAGAGAGCTGCGGTAAGTGCTCGCCCTGCCGTATCGGTAACAAGCGTATGCTCGAAATCCTCACCAAGATCACGGAAGGCAACGGCACCATGGACGACCTCCAGGAGCTCCGTAACCTCGCCGCTGTGATTAAGGACACCGCCCTCTGCGGTCTGGGTCAGACCTCACCGAACCCGGTGCTTTCTACCCTCGACAACTTCTGGGATGAGTATGTTGAGCACGTCGTTGACAAGAAATGTCGCGCTGGCGTCTGCAAGAAGCTCATGAGCTACGTGATCGACAAGGATGTCTGTATCGGTTGCGGCAAGTGCGCCAAGAACTGCCCGGCTGATGCCATCTCGAAGACCGACTACATCGCTCCCGGCCACAAGCTGCCTTCGATGGTCATCGACTCCAGCAAGTGCATCAAGTGCGGTGCCTGTATCAGTGGTTGTAAGTTCAATGCCATTTCTGTCAAATAAAATAGAGGAGGAGACATATTATGATTAATGTAACAATTGATAACAAACAGATCCAGGTCCCGGAAGGCACTACTATCCTGAAAGCCGCCCGCATGGCTGGTATCCATATTCCTACCCTTTGCTATTTTGAATTGGCAGGAATGAAATTTGAAAACAAACCCGGTGGCTGCCGCGTTTGCGTCGTCGAAGTGACTAAAGACTTCAACGGTCGTCCGCGTCGTAACCTGGCCCCGGCTTGCGCCACCGACTGCGTGGAAGGTATGGAAGTGTTGACCCACAGCGCCCGCGTCATTAACGCCCGTCGTACTGTGGTCGAACTGATCCTTTCCGACCACCCGACCGACTGCTTGACCTGCGCCAAGAGCGGCAACTGCGAGCTGCAGAGCCTGGCCCAGTACCTCGGCATTCGCGACATCCCGTTCAAGGGTGAACAGAGCCACTATCGCCAAGACATGTCGCCCAGCATCGTGCGCGACATGGACAAGTGCGTCATGTGCCGCCGTTGCGAGAATATGTGTAACAACG